>Ga0315339_1000241_pt1 | contig 83485 bp, 93 predicted proteins | sample ASW17metaG_FD_204514 | JGI IMG/M metagenome (GOLD analysis project Ga0315339, IMG submission 204514) | Ammonia-oxidizing marine archaeal communities from Pacific Ocean, United States - ASW #17 | ecosystem: Environmental > Aquatic > Marine > Oceanic | place: USA: California | collected 2016-12-05
TTTTTAATCTATCTGGATGATCATAAAAGCCAAAAGCATATCTACCTTTAATACAAGTATGTCCAGCATTCACATCTGTTTCTTTGGGTGTGGCTATAGCTACAACTTTGTTGTCTTTAATTGACGCTTCTAAATTACATCCAACACCACAGTAAGAACAAGTAGTTCTTACTTTTTCATCTACAGCAACTGATTTTGATTGAAATACATCTGAGATAGCATCTGTTGGACATGTATGTGCGCAAGCACCACAAGACACACAAGAAGAGTCTCCAAACAACATATCATTATCAGTCGTAATTTTTGATTCAAATCCTCGGCCACTCATTGTTAAAACAAATGAACCTTGAATTTCATCACATGCTCTCACACATCTTCCACAATTAATACAATTATCTAAATTCATTCTCATGTAATCATGAGAAGTATCTTTTGGAATTCCCTTGTGTTGTTTTGGGCTATTATATCTGTGATCCGATATACCTAAATCATTAGCAACATCTTGAAGTTCACAATTATTATTAACTTCACAAGTGTTACATTCCATTGGATGATCACTTAAAACTAACTCAACAATATTTTTTCTTAAATCAGTTAGATTTTCGTTATTAGTAAAAATATGTTGATTTTCACCAACTGGCGTATGACATGAAGCTACAACTTTTGTTGGGCCATCTTTAAGTAATGCCACTTCAACAGAACAAACTCTACAAGCGCCGTAAGGTGCTAAATTAGGGTCATCACATAAAGTTGGAACTGTTTTTTCTCCAACATAAGATTTAACAAATTTTAATATAGATGTATGATTTGGACCAATTTCATATGGCTTACCATCAATATAGGCAATTTTTCTTTTTTCTGAGCTCATTAATTATCCTGTACTATATCATTTTTCATTTCATCACCAAAATATTTTAGAATATTCATTATAGGCATAGGTATTGCTCCACATAAAGCACAAAGACAGCCTTTTTTCATTGTTATCAATAATTCGTTAAGGAGTTTTAGGGGTATTTTGGCTGTTTTATTTTTGGCCTGATCAAACATTTCCTTACCTCGGTAAGAACCAAGTCTTCCTGGAAAGCATTTTCCACATGATTCTTCAGCAGTAAATTCAAATAAATGATGAATATAATCAACCATAGGAAAGTTTTTAGGAATACTAACTATACTAGCATGACCTAACATAAATCCTGCGTTTGTAAATTCTTGAAAATCTAGATTAAGTTTTTCTACATCAGCTATAGGTATGACACCTCCAAGTGGTCCACCAATTTGTAATGCTTTAATGGGCTCTTTAAAACCACCACCAATTTCATTTAAAACTTTTTTCATTGGCGTTCCCATTTCCACTTCATAAACACCAGGATTTTTAAAAAAACTATCAAGGCAAACCAGCTTAGTTCCAGCAGATTTTTTGTTTCCAATTGATGAAAATTTATCTGCGCCGTTAATAAGTATTCCACTAGCAGCAGCCAATGATTCAACATTATTTACTACAGTTGGTTTTTTATATAAGCCTTCCGTAACAGGAAATGGTGGTCTTACATCCACCTCAGCTCTTCTACCTTCAATCGAAGCAATCAAAGCAGTTTCTTCTCCACAAATGTAAGCACCTTGTCCAATACAGATATTTAAATCAAATGAAAATTTAGTATCCAAAATATTTTTACCAAGTAAGCCAGCTTTTTTTAAAGAATTAATAGATCCATTTATTGCTTCAATAGATTTAGGATATTCACCTCTAATATATAAAACACCCTCATCACTTCCAATAACGTATCCACAAATAACCATACCAAATAAAACTTTTAAAGGTTGGTCTTCTAATAAATATCTATCTGAGAATGCACCAGAGTCACCTTCATCAGCATTGCATACTACATATTTTTTTTCAGATTCTGCTTTACTACAAAAATCCCATTTCATACTTGTAGGAAATCCCGCACCACCTCTTCCAGTTAAATTAGAATCTAAAAGTGATTTAATTATTTCTTTTTTGTCAGTATTAATAAATTTTTTTAAGAGATCTTTGAATTGATCTAACTTTGAAAGTTTATCATCCATTAAAAAACTTGTGGAAGCATAATTTTTAGAAAATAATTTTTCTTGAGTAATATTTTCACCTTTAATTATTTGATCAATTTTATTGATATCTTCTCCAGCGTAGTTTTCTCCATCATAATGAAAAGCATAATTCTCATAGCAATGCCCAAGACAAAACATTTCACCAACTTTATCATCACCTAATTTTTCCTGTAATTTTTTCTTTAAGGGCTCTTGAGTTCCGGCACACATACAAGCGCTCCCATTACAAACAAAAGCTTTTTTTTCTCTATGAGCCGGTCTTAAAAATTCATAAAAACTTTCTGCACCATGAATAGTAGAAACACCCATGTTATATTCATCGGCAATTTTCTTCATACCATCTGAATTACTAGATTTTAAAGATCTTTCAGAAATTTTTTGAAATAAATTTTTCTTTAATCCTATTCTACCTGATAAGTTACTAATATTTTTTGACACAATTTACCTTTTATAAATTTTCTAGTCTTTTAATATAACTCTATCTTCATTACTATAAATATTAAAGCTGTCATCTTTTACAAAACCTACTAAAGTTATGTCAAACTTATTAGCAAGATCTATAGCAAGACTTGTGGGCGCACCAACCCCAATTAAAATGCCAATATTTGTCATTAAAACTTTCTGAACTAATTCAAAATTAAGCCTTCCTGAGCAAGCTATAAACTGCGAAGCAGGGTTTAATATCCCTTTATTTAAAGAATATCCTATTAATTTATCGAGAGCATTATGTCTTCCAACATCTTCTCTTATTGAAACAATTTCTCCATTTCTTGAAAATAAGCCACTAGCATGTATTCCACCTGTTTTGGAGAATTCGGATTGATTGTCTCTAAGTATTTTAGGTGATTTTATAATTAATTCTTTAGTGATTTTAGGTAAAGATTTTAAAATTTTGTCCTTTTTAATAATTTCCAAAGAATCCAAAGAAGTTTTGCCACAAACTCCACATGAAGAGTTTGTTAAAAAATTTCTTTTAATTTTATCAATGTCTATATTTTCAGAATTATTTAACGTAACAATAATTTTATTTTTTAAATTATATTTACCAACTGTTTCTCCAACACCCTCAATTTTTTCAATGAATTCATTTTTTTCAATTATTCTTTCATTAAAAAGAAATCCTCTAACTAAGTCCTCATCATTACCTGGCGTTCTCATCGTTATAGAGATTATATTTTCAATCCATTTTTTTTGGTTTTTAAATCTTATAGAAATTTCCAGAGGTTCTTCAATAGAGATTAAATCTTCAATTTTATTAGTGATTTGGGATTTATACTTTAAGATTTTATATTTTGAATTCATTTAATTAGTTCAATGGATAATTTTTTTTTAAAATAAACTTATTTAAAATTATTCCAAATAGCAAAATTATTAAGCAACCAAAAATCATGGGATTTATTAAGTATTCATAAGAAACACCACCAATAATTACTATGATAGGGTTTCCACCTGCAGGGGGATGGACAACATCTAAAATAATCATAAAAAAAATTCCAGTTCCAACAGCTAATGCTAAGTTAATAAATATCGGCAAGGAAACGTAATTTATAAAAATTATTCCAACAAGCGAAGTTAAGAAGTGTCCAAAGAATATATTTTTAGGCTGAGCAAATGGACTTTCTGGAAATCCATATAACAAAACCATAGAAGAACCAAATGAAGCTGCTACAAATAATCCTAAAGGTGTTTTGTAAGTTAGCAATGTTAGACTTCCAATAGTTACTGTAGAAAAAATAGCTGCTATAGATGCTTTTAATAGTTTTTCTTTAGTAATTTTAATCATCATTAAAATTTTAAAGCTTTTGATATTGTTTTAAATGGTAATAGAAGACATTCTTTTCTTGAAATATTTTTTTTATTCATAATTTCTTTAAAATCTTTCCACTTAGTATCAATTTTAACTTCCGTTTCGTTGAATAAATTTTCTACTAAAGAGATAAGAGATTTTATTTCATTTAGCCCTTTATCTTTAATTTTTTGAGAAAGCATACTTACAGAAGCTTGACAGTAAACACATGATCTACATTGGTACCCCATATCTTCAATTAGGTCATTTTTAATAATGAGACTAATCTCCATTTCATCACCGCATATAGCGTTTTTGTTTTTGGCTTGATGGGTATAATTCTTAACTACCTTGTGATTTTCAGTATTTGAAGCAATTTTCAAAATTTTTAAGTCCATTATAATTCTTTAATTAAGAGATTAATGTTTTATATTTTGTCATATGAATGATAACAATATTTTAGGCGTTGTGCTAGCTGGAGGTAGATCCAAAAGATTTGGTGAAGATAAAAACCAAGCAAAACTAGGTAACCTTACCTTGCTAGAACATGTATTATTTAAAATTAGAGATGAATTTAAAGAGGTGTTAATTGTTTCAAATCATCACTTGAATTTCAAAAAAATAGATAAAATTCATTTAATACCTGATTGTATTGAAGATTTGGGGCCACTAGCCGGTGTATTGAGTGCAATGAAGTGGATTAAGTCACAGAGTAAACAATATAAATGGATTGCGACATTTCCATCAGATACACCTTTTTTTGATAAATCAATTATTGAAAACTATAAAGAAAAAATAAATCAGAAGGACAGTTTACTATACTTCGTAAAATCAAATGAAAAACGCCACAATATATTTGGTTTATGGTCTATTGATTTAATGGAAACTTTAGAGAATGATTTGGTTAAAAATAACTTGAGAAAAGTAGAAGAATGGGCAAATAAAATAGGAGTTAAAACAATTAATGTAGAAAATAAAAAATTTGATCCTTTTTTAAATATAAATACGAAAGAAGACCTTGAAAAAGCTAAAAAAATTTTAGAAAAATTTAAGAATGATTAATTATAAAAGTGCAAAAAAAATTTTATTGAATTCAAAGATAAAAATTAAAAATGAAGTAATAAATTGTTTTGATTCATTAAATAGAGTTTGTGTTTCAAATATTTATTCATCAGTTAATTATCCATCTGGTAATAATGCAGCATTTGATGGATTTGCGATTAATTCTAAAGAAACAACTAAGTTAAATAAAAATAATTTAGAAAAATTTGAAATCATAAAAATAATAGCAGCTGGCGATAATCCAAAGATTGATAAAGTAAAAAAATTTCAAACAGTAGAAATAATGACGGGAGCAATAATACCTAAATATTTTGATACTATTATTCCAATTGAACAAATTAAATTTTATCCAAACATTTATGATAAAAAATATATTTTAATTGATAATAAAATAAAAAAAAACCAACATATAAGGTATGCAGGCTCAGATTATAAAAAAAAAGATTTAATCATTAAAAAAGGCTCTTTAATTCAGCCATCACATATTCTAGCCTTTAAGACTTTGGGTATTAAAAAAATAAATGTTAAAAAAAAACCAAATATCCTGTTTTTTTCAACAGGAAATGAAATTTCAAATAATAAAGAAATTGTTGATTGGAAAGTTAGAAACTCTAACAGTTATTATATAAAATCATTATCTGATAATTTTTTGTTTAATTTTATTGATGGTGGAATCTTAAGAGACAAAGATGAAAAAATTTTTGAAAATATCATTAATAAAAATATTAGATCAAAAATAGATATATTAATTACTTCTGGAGCTGTTTCTGCTGGAAAATTTGACTTTGTTCCATCTATTATTTCAAAATTTAATTTATCTAATTTTTTTAAAGGTGTTGCAATAAAACCAGGTAAACCTATTTTATTTGCAAAATTAAGTAAAAAAGAAAAAGCAATATTTGGTTTGCCAGGTAATCCTATTTCATCAGCTGCATGCTTTAGATTTTTTGTTTGTCCATATCTTTTAAATATTCTTGGAATTTCAAAAGAAAAACCTTTTAAGGCTAAATTAAAAAATAATTTTGAAAAAAGTAAAAAATTTACTAGATTTTTAAAAGGAAAATTGACTTCAACTAATAATGGAAAATTAGAAATTCAGATTTTAAAAGGTCAAGAGTCTTTTAGGATAAAGTCATTTGTCGACTCCAATGTATGGGGGGTCTTTAAAGAAGGTCAATCAAAATTTAAAAAAGGAGAATTAATTGAATGTTATTCACCTACCAGATCTAATTTTAATATTTTTAAATAGATATCATTTTTATTGTAGTCCAATTTAATTGGCATTAAATAGCTCATAATGTTTGAATTAAAAAATGAAAAAATAGCGATACCTGTTGTTTTATTTTCGGGTTTAATTTGGTCTTTTGGCCCTTTAGTGGTTCGATATATGAATGAGCCACAACTAGTTATTTGGCAGTATATTTTTGCTAGAGGATTAACAATTTTTATACTCTTAAACTTATATTTATTTTTTGAAGAAGGACTTAATTTTTATAAAAATTACTTTAGAATAGGTTTTTCAGGAATTATTGGTGGCACAGGACTTGGAATAGCGATGGTCACATTTATATACTCAATTACTAATACTAGTGCAGCCGTTACTTTGCTTTGCTTAGCTGCAATGCCATTTTTTACTGCATTATTAGGATTTTTATTTTTAAAAGAAAAAATTTCTTTAAATGTTTGGATAGCTATACTTATAGCTGCTCTTGGATTAATAATCATTGCTATTGGGAATAGTGAAAAAAACTCTTTGTTAGGTTTAATTTTTGGTATGACCTCGTCAATTGGTTTCTCAGTTTTTTCAGTATCATTAAGATGGAGAAAGGAAACGCCCAAGTTTACTACTGTTGCTTTTGCAGGTTTTTTTTGTGTTGCCTTATCAACCACTTTTATTTTAAATAATGGATTAAATTTTTTTTCATCAAGTTATAATGGTGTAATGTTTTCATTACATGGAACACTTGTTTGCATGGGTTTAATTTTATATTCTATAGGCTCAAAAGCTATACCTGCTGCTGAATTAACTTTACTTTCACTTACAGAAGTAATTGGTGGTATTTTTTGGATATGGCTACCTTTATTTGGAATAAATGAAATACCATCTACGAACACTGTTATTGGTGGATTTTTTCTTTTTATGTCTATTATTTATTACAGCCTTACAATTAAAACTAATAGAAGATTTATTGCTTTAAATTAATTTATGGAAAGACCAGATTTTTTTACTTTAAAGAATGGTGAAAAGGCAAAACTTCCTTTTACAGATAAAGAGTATCAAAGAAGAGTAGGTAATTTAAGAAGTGTGATGAGTAAAAATAATCTTGATATGACTATTTTAACTTCGATGCACAATATCGCTTATTATACAGGTTTTATTTATTGTTCTTTTGGTAGACCGTATGGATGTGTTATAACAAAAGATAAAATCTCAACAATTTCAGCAAACATAGATGCAAGTCAGCCATGGAGAAGATCGCATTGCAACAATGTAATTTTTACTGACTGGAAAAGAGATAATTTCTTAAAAGCAATTGTTTCGATTATTGGAAGAGATGAGCCGCCAAAAAATATTGGTATTGAAAATGACCATGTAACTTTAGATATTAAAGAAAAAATTTCATCTATTTTTACATTTTCAGTATTCTGTGATGTGTCAAAAGATTTAATGCAACTACGAATGATTAAATCAGCTGAAGAAATAGAAATCATTAAAAATGGTGCAAGGATTGCTGATATTGGCGGTGAAGAAATGGTAAAAAATATTAGAATTGGTGAAAGTGAGTTAGAAATTGCAATAGCAGGTAGAGATAGAATGGAAAGAGAAATTGCAAAAACTTACCCTGATGCAGAATACATGGATACTTGGGTTTGGTTCCAATCGGGAATAAATACAGATGGCGCACATAACCCCAAAACCTCTAGAAAACTTAGCTCAGGAGATATTCTCTCTTTAAATACTTTTCCAATGATTTCGGGATATTACACAGCACTAGAGAGAACTCTTTTTGTAGATGAAGTTGATGATGCTTCATTAAAAATATGGGAGGCAAATATTAAGATTCATAAAAGGGGACTAGAATTGATTAAACCTGGGGTTAAATGCTCAGATATATGTCATGAGCTAAATGATTTATTTGCTCAACTTGGTTATCTTCAATACAGAACATTTGGTTATGGTCATTCATTTGGTGTGTTATCACATTTTTATGGACGTGAAGCTGGCTTAGAGTTGAGAGAAGATATTGATACAGTGCTAGAAGAAAATATGGTTATTTCTATGGAGCCAATGATAATGATCCCAGAAGGAAACCCTGGAGCAGGAGGCTATAGAGAGCATGATATTTTAATTATTGGAAAAAACAATGCAGAAAACATTACAAAGTTTCCTTTTGGTCCTGAACATAATATTATTAAATCATAATTTATGAATGAAAGAAAAACCATTGTTAATAGCTGGAATGAATGGGATCCTTTAAAACATGTAATTGTTGGTAAGGCTGATGGCACTTGTATTCCAGCACCAGAACCAGCGTTAGATGCAAAAGTACCAGAAGACTCAGACATGCGAGGTCAATTTGGCCCAAGAACTAAAGACGCAGTTGATAGAGCAAATCAATTGTTAGATGATTTTTCTAATATGTTGATAAAAAAAGGCATTAACGTCGACAGACCCGATCCAATAGATTTTAATCAAAAAACATCAACACCAGATTGGGAAGCTGAAACAATGTTTGGATGTATGCCACCTAGAGATGTTTTATTAACAGTAGGAAGTGAAATTTTAGAAGCCACAATGAGTTATAGATGCAGATGGTTTGAATATCTATGTTACAGACCTTTGTTAAAAAAATATTATAATGATGATCCAAATATGAAACATGAGTCAGCTCCAAAGCCAAGATTAACAGATTTAGATTATAGGAAAGATTATTTGTCAGATAAAATTGGAATTCAAAAAAGATTGGAGTGGACTGAGGATAAATTTTTTGTAACAACAGAAGAGGAACCTTTATTTGATGCTGCTGATGTCCTAAGATTTGGTAAAGATTTAGTTGTACAACATGGTTTTACAACAAATCTTAAAGGAATCGATTGGCTGAAAAGACACTATAAAGACCATAGAGTTCATGCAGTAAATTTTCCAGGTGATCCTTATCCAATTCATATTGATGCAACATTTACACCAATCAAAGAAGGTTTAATTATCAATAACCCTCAAAGAAAACTTCCAAAAGAACAAAGAAAGCTTTTTGAAAATAATGGATGGGAAATTATTGACTCTGCTCAACCAGCGCATAATGAACCACCACCGTTATGTTATTCATCTACTTGGTTATCTATGAATGTTTTAGTGTTAGACTCAAAGACAGTATGTGTTGAAAAAAGTGAAGTTTACCAAGCCGAACAATTAGATAAATTAGGAATGGAAGTAATACCAGTAGATATGAGAGACGCTTATGCATTTGGCGGAGGATTACATTGCTGTACAGCAGATGTTTATAGAGAAGGGAAGTTAAAAGATTACTTCCCAAAACAATAATATTTATGTCATCTAAAATTAAAACAAAAAGAGAGCGAATTAAATTCGCCTCTGATAATGTAGCAGGTGCATGTCCAGAAGTTTTAGACGCAATTGTAAAAGCAAATGATGGAATAGCCGCTCCTTATGGTAATGATGAGTGGTCAACAAATTTACAAAATAAATTTTCTGAGATTTTTGAAAAAGATGTAATTGTTTTTCCAACTGCATCAGGTACAGCCTCTAATGCATTAGCACTATCAGCATTAACTCCAGTTTTTGGTAATATTTATTGTCATAGACTTTCCCATATCAATACTGATGAATGTGGTGCGCCAGAATTTTACACAGGAGGAGCAAAACTTGTTACTCTTAAAGGAGTTAATGGAAAAATTACTTCAGAAGAATTATCTGATAATATAGGAGGTGTTGGTATAGTGCATCATACACAACCTTCTGTAGTAAGTATTACTCAATTAAGTGAAACAGGAGAAGTTTACCAGTTAGATGAAATATCAACTATTGCTGAAACTGCTCGTAAACATAACTTAAAAATGCATATGGATGGAGCAAGATTTGCTAATGCTTTAGTATCTTTAGGTGTAACTCCTGCTGAAATGACATGGAAATCTGGAATTGATGTTTTATCTTTTGGAGCAACAAAAAATGGATGTATTGCAGCAGAAGGAATTATTTTCTTTAAACCTGAATTAGTTGGTAATTTACCATTTTTATTAAAACGATCAGGACATTTACTTTCAAAGATGCGTTTTGTTTCAGCACAATTAGATGCCTATATTTCAAACGAAGTTTGGTTGCGTAACGCAAAACACGCAAATAAAATGGGAAAAAAATTAAGTGAAGGCTTATTATCAAATCCAAATATTGAACTAACTTACCCAACACAGGCTAATGAAGTCTTTGCAAAATTTCCAAGATCAATCATCGAACATCTTAATTCAGAAGGTTATAAAATGAATGAAGATGAACTAGATGGAAAAGCTGTAAGGCTTGTAGCTGCATGGAATACAGAAAATTCTGATGTGGATAAACTTTTAAAAACTATTTCAGAAGCAAAATAAACTAGCCACTTAAATAAAAATACTTTGGACAGATATTATAATAAATCTCATAAAGAAGTTATCCAAAAAGATGCTGATAAGATCGCTACGTTATTTGATTTTGCTAAGTACAAAAGAGCAGGATAGAGAAAATAAGAAGCTAAGGTTGACACTATTACGTAAAGTGTTATTGCTCGTACATGACCAACAAACTCCAATTAGATTTTTATAAAAAATAATTCTAAAAAAATTGAAGCTTGTATTGATTGCAATGACTTATTCAAAAAAAATTCTTAAATTTATATTTACATTTGGTGGTAATTTTAATGGTCTGGTAAACTTGATAAGAGAAGAAAATGCAAAGCCATTAAAAAACATTACTGCGAAAAAATACTTAAAGCAAATTTCAAGATACCAGATAAATTCAGGATTATATTCTTTTGGTTCAAAAAACAAAAATAAAAAATTTTATATTATTAAAAGAAGTCCAGGAGCAGGTTTTTTTTCAAATGTTAATTACGTTTTGCATGACTTATTAATTTGTAAAAAATTTAACTATATACCTATTATTGATATGAAAAATTTTAAAACAATTTACAATGAGAAAAATAAAATTTACAATTTTTCAAATGCATGGGAGTATTATTTTAAAAGGTTAAACAAATATAAACTTGAAGAAGTTTATAAAAGCAAAAATGTAATTATACCAAGTCAAAAAACGAAATTAAAATTTGATATTTCTAACAAAATTTTTCAAAATTTTAAAAAAAAAATAATTATTAATAGTCAAATAAAAAATTTAAGTAATAGTTTTTCAAAAAAAAATTTTAATACAAAAGATAAGATACTTGGAATTCATCTCAGAGGAACATCTTACAAAACAGCAAGTGGACATGCCTTACCTCCAACAGCAGAGATAATGTCTAAATTTATTGATGATTTAATTAAAAAATACAATTATAATAAAATTTTTTTAGTCACTGAAGAAAAAAAATATCTAAATTTTTTTATTAAAAAATATTCCAAATTGTGCTTTTTTATTCATACTTATAGATCTTATAAAAATGATGCCTTCTTAGTATATCCCAGAAAAAATCATAGATATCTATTAGGTAAAGAAACTCTTCAAGAAGCTTTAATTCTCTCTAATTGTGATGGATTGGCATATATAAAATCTAATTTAATTTCTGCATCAATATTTTTTTCAAAAAAAAAACAAATTAAACATTCAATTTTCTTGGGATTTAATTCTAGAAATAGATTTATTTCTAGATGGTTTTGGCATGTAAAAAAATTATTGCCTAATAACTATGGTGGGCTAAAAATTATAAGTAAAAAAAATAATTGTTATTGATTTTTAATTAATGAGATAGCCCTATTATCTATTTTGTAACAAATTTTAAAATTATTTATAACTTTTTATCATGTGAGACTGCAATAATAATAATTTTTTGTTTAATTAGATTCATTAAAATTTGCTGCTCTGTTTCAGCATCAAGAGAATTTGTACCTTCATCCATAATTAAAACTTGCCCTGTTTCATTATAGGACATGTAAGTATCAAATACAGGAAAAGGTCGCATAGAAATTGATTAATTTCAAAAAACTGTCAACATTATTGGGTAAGAACAAAGTGTTCTATTTGTTAGCTAGGGTTCTTTTTCAAATGCTCAATGTAATCAACAACTTCTTGAAACTTTTCGTCTTCTATATCTTTATAAGAGTTCTCAAACTTCTTTTTGACACATAAAGCGACGTGCGCATAAGGGTTTCTACCTTTAGGGTGATTAGGGTGGTCGGGCAACTGACCCTGTAAATAAAGTCCAGCTTCCTGAATTAAAAGCCAGAGTTTACGCCTATTATCTTCGTTCATTCACTACTAAACCTTGATCTATCTCTAGTTTGCCTAGTCTGGTGCCTAGTTTGTCCCATAAAATCCTATAACCCAGAACCACGATCCCTAAAAGTTTTTTCATTAGAATATTTTATTATATTTTTTACAATAACCTATAAAATTTGAACTAGCAGCTTTGAAAGTTATATAGCCATCAAACCTATCAATTGAAATCTTAACATTACCGTTTGCACTTTCTGCTTTTATTGCTCTGTCTCCTAACAAGATAATATTGTATTTATCACCATCAAACCAGAGCATCTTTTTGTCTAAATTAATTTCTACTTCAGCTCTTATACCTGGCTCATCTTGTGCGAATTTTAGATCACATCTTAAAACTTCCTCTTTAGCATAAGCGTTCCCACTCAACAACAAACCCAGAACCACGATCCCTAAAAGTTTTTTCATCTAGATGTTTCTTTGCAAATATTAATTCCATCTTTAAATTTACATTTGTAGCCACACTCATAATCAGCATTCTGCCAATTGTTAGAACGAATAATACCTACACAAGCATTCCTGCAATCCTCTAATGAAGCATATTGGGTTCCTGCTGGAACGTGAACTGTAAGATCTGATGCATCAGGATAAACATAACCACTCCACTTACCAAACCATCCTGCATTAGCATTTCCACCAAGCAATAAACCTAAAACCACAATTACTAAAAGTTTTTTCATACTAAAATTTCAATTTACTATCTGACTTTTCACAACTACCAATTCTTTCTGCAATTAGTTCGACCATTGGATCTCCCTTTTCAGGAAAAATACTTGTGGTAATACCAAAACCTGCTGTGTACACGCCAGATCTTCTGTTTGTGTGATGATATATTGGCATCCATTGATTATTGCTTGTTTCAGTAACAGATGTCCAGAAAATTTGATCACCAGAAAATTCATTATAATAAATATCTGTTTCAGAATTAAGCTCAAAATAATTACTAATTTCTTGACCATTTTCAAATTTAACAGTGCAATTAATCTTTATAATTTCAGCATAACTAATTTCGCTTAAGAGGAAAATAACAGAGATAATTGATAAAAGTTTTTTCATATTTACTTAAACCACGTTTCATAGATAAGAAAAACAGGCAAAACAAAAGTACAAAAAGTGCCTGCAATAACCATAAAAACTTTCGCAAATAAATCTCTATCGTGTGGTTGCTCATTAATTAACACATCTTTCAGTATCATCCCACCAAACCATACCAATAATATTGGAGACAAAATTAAAATAATACCTCCAACAAAATAAACAATATTTGTTAAATCAAAATTAATTGCTGCATTAAAAATATCTTTTATGGTCATTATTTAATTTCTCTTTTAAACATATAGCAATATTCTTTTACATAAGAATGCCCACTCTCGTCTGTTTCCCACTCAAATGGTGTCATTAAAATCAATTCCCAACCGTCAAGTCCTTTATTTTTTAATATCTTGTGCCAAGTTTTATTCATAGGATCTCGGTACTCATCTTCATATTCGAATTTTTTCATATTAATCAAAAAATATTGTGTAAGCTGTATAAGCAAGTTCGATGGCTAGTAATATTTCAAGTCCAGACATAATTTAAGCCTACCAAACCTTAAATCAGGTGTCTAGGTGATGGAATTAGCTATTTGATTTATCTCTAATTTGCCTAGTCTGGTGCCTAGTATGTTGTTTAAATTGATGAGTCTTTAAGGTATTTATTTTTTATGAAAGTTAAATAGTTCGCATAACTAGTGTAAGCTAGTGTGAGCTAGTGTGAGCTAGTGTGTACTGCTAACTCCGTAAATAAAGTCCAGCTTCCTGAATAATTTTCCAGAGTTTACTTGCGTTTTCTTTATTCACACACCCTCATTTCTTGTACAGCTGATCTAATTTATTTGTCTTCTAGTTAGTTTTTATGGTCTGCAGAACAGATACCACATCGCTGCAGTCTCCCAAACCAAAAGACAAACAATATTTACATTTTAAGAGTAAATTTTTATTAAAAACATAACCACCATCTAATTTATTTCCAATACGTATTAATCTGATAATTTTTTTAGGGTAAAAATATTTTGTGAGCATAATTAAAAATTATTATTAATTAATGAATTAACATATTTAGAATTTTTTGAAATTCTAGTAATGCCAGATATTTGATTTCTTAAGTATGAATCTAAGTTAGTAGAATATTTTAATTCCAATATAATATCTTCAACTTTTAAAAAAAAATTTTCAATATAATGTGATAATTTCTTGTATTGTAAATCATAGTCTAAAGTAGCTCTAATTTCATTATTTGTTGAGATCAAATAAATTCTTTTATAATTCGTCATTGATACAGGATATAAATTTTTATTTGGAATTAAATCATTAACTTTTTTAGTTAAATTTAACAAGTTTTTATGATCTAAATTTTTCTTATTAAATTCATCAAGCTTGAAAAAAACTTTATATCCTTGAAAATTTTTCTTAATTTTATTTTCTAAGATTGGCTCATTAATTAAGTCTAATTTTTTTCCATACCACCTTACTCTAAATTTATCTCTATTACTTACTCCATTTAAATTATCTACTGCAGATTTATAATCTAATGTATCAAAATAGATACTATTTACAGTTCTTACATTAAATTGTTCTCTGAAAAATAATTTGCACGAAATCAAATTTAGAAACAAGGTTTCTTTGTCAATTCCATTAAATACCCATTTTTTTTCAAATCTAGCATTATTTTTCATTAATATATTTTATGAGAAGGGTTGTATATAATATCTAAAACATTCTTTGTAATTTTTTTTTTACTTTTATTATCAATGATAATTTTAGAAAATTTATCTTTTAAATATAATTTTTTATATCCTTCATAATCAACCTTTTTAATTTTCAATTCAGGTGTTTGGTATTCACTTTTTTTTTTATATGATGCAAAAGGTATTATAACACTTGAAACTTTTATATTTTTTGCATTTACACTCGATCCATCCTTGCTTGCAATTCCAAGGTAAGAATTTGAAATTTCTAAATTATCAATTTCAATTTTTGAATTTTCTCCTGCACTTATTGCTTTATCTTTAACATTTTCAAAATAAACATTTGAAACATTTGTGTGACTCTCTGAAAAATCAATAGCATCATTTAAAATATTTTTCATCTGTAGATTACTTATAATGCCATTTCCATAATCAACATCAATTGCGTCTGAAGAAATTTTATTGAAAACTCCATTTTCTAATAAAAAATCTGAACTTATTATATTTATAGCATCTTCTGAAAAAATATTTGTTATCTGAAAATTTTTTAATTTCAGTTTTGAATTATATATATTTATTGCACCATAAATAAAATATTTATTTAATAAAGGGTCGTTCATATTCCCGCTCAAATTTTCAAAAGCCACATTTTGAAAATAATTCTCATCTTTTACATTTTTAATAAAAAGACCTCCTCCCATATTGTCATTTTTACCTCTAATCTTAATTGAAGGATTGCTAATTGGATCTCCTCCATCTACATTGAATGGAGACTCAGAAATAATAAATGAGTTATTGGTTAACACTATCTCTTCTCCTGAGACAATTTCGACAATATATCCTTTTGGAATTATCAAGTTTTTATCAATAAGTGATTGATTTTTTTTCAATCTAAGTATCCTATTATCAACATAAAAATAATCTAAAAAATTACCTATAGTTATTTCTTTTTTATTTTCATGTTGAAAATTTAAGTGATCGATTTCTTTTAAAAAGCTTATGTTAAAAATTTTGTCTACCAATAAGACACTTCTACAATTTATCTTATCTTCTATATTGTTCTTTAAAATTATATGTTGATCTTTCTTATCAATTATTTGATTAATATTGTAAATTTTTTCTTCATCTTTCAATACATCATGACAGAATATTTTTTTTACAAATAAATTTTGATTAGATAATAGGGTATCATTTGTTATATTCCAATTTTTAATATCAATACGATTTCTTGTTTGTGAAATAAAAATGTCAGAAGGTATTGCTGAAATCTTCAATTTTAATCTGCTTCCTCTTTTGTAAATTTCATCTTTATTAAAATAATATAATCCAGGCCCAAAATAATAAGTATTATCAACATAGAAATAATCGCTATAAATTTTAGCATTAATTTTAGAAATTTTTTTTGATTTTTTGTTAAAAAAATTATCCAAAAATTTTTTTGATGAAATAAGATTAATATTTTTTTTATATTTATTAAAAAAAACTTTATTTAAACTTCCATCTTTTTTAAAAAAAAAATTATATGCAAAAAAATTGTTACAACCTTTTAAATATTCACGACACAAAAGAGCCGTTTCAAATGATGGTCTACTATTTCGATAAGTTTCCTCTCCACCAATAATATTTGGATTTAAATCAACAACCACTCTATGGCCATCAAATGGAATAGGTTCAAACTTTGCCTTTAATGGGTTAAAGTAAAATTTAACACTTTTAACGTCAACTCCATGGGCATAATAGTTTATATCTGAAGCTGCCATAAACCAAGCCCATTTATCAACATCAAATAAATCTTCTATATTTATATTTTCAGTTCCATTAAAAAAATTATTTAACAAATTATTTGCAAATAATGTAAATTCTTTATTTTTATCTGATAACCAATTTTTTTTATTATAAACTTCAAATAAAATTTCTTTTCTATTAACCGACCATTCTTCATTTAGCGAGAAAATTGGACCATTTCTTCTCTTATTTCTTTCAATTAAAATTTTATCAAAACCTTCTTCAACTACATAAAGTCCTTGACTTTCACCATTAATTTTTAATTTAACAAATTCATATTTCAATTTTATTAAATCGCCTTCTTGCATAAACTCATGATATAGCCATTCATGAATATAATTTCTTGCCCTTGGTTTTATTAATGAAAACTTATTTAATCCAAAAATTGTTTTGTCATTGTCAATTTCAATTTTGTAAGAAGCTTTATTTCGTTCATTAAAATGGATTCTTCTATCGCCTTTTAGCCTTATATCAATTTTATGATTTTTACCCTTATAATTGATTGAAGCTGGAACTTTTGTAAATATATATGTCATCCCCTCATCTCCAATTACGTTTTTTCTGTCTTTTTCAAGAATTAGCTGACGATCAAAAGAAACATTAATATTTATTTCAGGTATTTTTATAAAATATCCATAAATTGCTTGAGGAATTATATAAGGTAATTTTAAATAATTATTGTATGAACTCTTGTATAATCTATCTAGGAATGTTTTTTTGTAATTTCCCCAAAATCCTGTTTGTAAGATCAAAAAAACTAGTAAAAAAAATAAGCTTATGCTTAAAAAAAAATAATATTTTAAAAAAATATTACTTAGATTGAATTTTAATCGATCTTTATTTTTTTTTTTAGTTTTTTGGAGAATCATTCTTAGTTAAAAAAATCTAGGTTGTAATAACATCACTTTGTGCCACAACAACTTTTATATTTTCTTTTTGAACTAAATTAATTATATTGTTTAAATCATTAAATTCTTTTAACTGTATTTGAAAATTGATAGTTGTATTATCGTCAGATTTCACCAATGAAATCAATTTAACAAAATCAGCTTTTTCTAACAATATATTTTTGAATTTATCTATTTCATCTTCTTTAGCATTGTAATTACAGATTATAGATAAACTTAATTTATCTAGGCTTTTTATTTTTTTTCCAGATTCAAATCTTGAATAAACAAATATTAAAAGCAATATAACTGAAACACCAATAACTGTAATAATAAATTGTCCAGCACCACAACCAAGTCCAATAGCAATCAACAAAAATAAATAAACTAATTCCTCGGGTTCTTTTATTGCAGCTCTAAATCGCACTATAGATAAAGCGCCAACTAAACCTAAAGAAAGTGCTAAAGATGATTTTACAATTGTTATTACAATTGTAGTTGTTGCTGCTAAAATTATAAAAATTTTTGAAAATTCTACTCTATTAGATAAAGTTGTCGAAAACCTAATATAAAATTGCCTAACAAAAAATCCAAGTAATATTGACAAAAAAATAGCTATAACAAAATTGTCCACATTAATACTGATATTTTGAGTACTTAAAAGATTGGTAATTTCATTGTCCATTTTAACTTAATTTATGATTAATTTTGTGCGCAACTAATAAATATATATAATTGAATAAGGTTAAAAAGTAAATTTTTTTTATGTAAAGTATGGTTTATTAAACAAAAAAATAAGGAGCCCTATAAGCGTTTTTCGTTAATCAAGGATCATGGAAATTCTGGTCAATGAGCTGAAGCTTTAGAAGACAATAAAGCTAGAGTAAAAAATACAATATAAAAAATTTTAAGAAATTTTTTCACGATCAAATGTTATCAAAACTCTCTAGAAGGCTCCATTTGATTTATCTTAAATGCGCCTAGTTTGGTACCTAGTTTTTTGATAATGTGCTAATTTAGATCTGTTTTATTTACTTTAAGGTCGTCAGTTAGTTTTTCACTGTGAATTTCTTTTTCCTCGTTAATTTTATCATCAACTAAGTATTTTAGTTTCTTTTCTTTTTCTGCTTTTCTTAATTGTTCATCTTTTAATAATTCTTTTCTCTCTTTTAATTTTTTCTCTATGTCAAATTTTTCTCCCCATTCTTTTATTTTTTCCATTTCAGCTAATTTTAAAATTTTATCTTTTTCATTTTTTATTTTTTGTTCTTTTCTTTTAAGTCTTTGTTCTTTTTGTTCTTTTAATTTTTGTTCTTCTTCTCTTACTTTAAGATCTACATCTTTTCGCATTTGTTCTTCTTTATTCAGTTTTTGTTCTTTGTCTCTTTGTACCTGTTCAGTGTCTTTCCGCCTTAGATCTTCATCTTTCAGTCTTAAATATTCATCTTTTTTTCTTTGTTCTTCTTCTTTTAGCTTAAGTTCTTTATTTTTTAGTTTTATCTCTTCTTCATAAGCTTTTAATCTTTTTTCTTCTTTTAAAATTTTTTCTTCTCTTAACACTAATTCTTTCTTTTCTTGAATAATACGTTTTAATTCCTCTCTCTCTTTAAGCTTTATTTCTTTCAGCTTGTCAGCTTCTTGATGCTTTTTATATTTTATATAAAATTTACTAAGCGTATTAAGTGTATTAGGCATTTTTACTAATGAAATTGCTGCGCCAGATTTCTTTTTATGATTTTTATTTTTTTTCTTTTTCTTCTTCATAATTATTATTTTTAATAATTATTATTTAAGCAAAATTTTATTTATTATACAAGCAAATCATAAGCTTATATGGTTATGTCTATTTACAACCTGGAAGTGACTTAATTTATTTTTCTTCTTCTTCTGTTTCTCTTTTTTTAAGTTCTTCTATTGGTTCAGTCGTTGGATTTAATTCCATGCCGATTGGAGTGATTGTTTGGGGCATAGCAGTAAATTGTGAGTCTGGGTTATCTTCTGTATTTCTTATTCTCATTCTGTGAATTGCAAAAATTCCAATTAATGAATGAAAAATAATTAAAAATATAAAATAACCATTTGAACCAATTAAATTCATAAATACTGAACATAAGAAAGGCCCACTTATTGCTCCTAATCCAAATGCAAATTGTAATCCAGCTCCTGCAGCAACAAATTTTTCTTTAGGTATAAAGTCATTTGTATGAGCAAAGATGATCGCAAACATCGGAAGACTACAAAAAGAAAATAATATTAAAAATATATAAAACCACAATTTACTTGTGCCAAGGTCACCAGGTAAATACATTTGTCTTGATGCAAAAATTGCACAAAGTGCAAAAAAAGCAGCACCAAAAGTTGTATATACAATTACTAATCTTCTATCAAATTTATCTGAAAGTTTTCCTATAGGCCATTGAGCAACGGCACCTGAAATTGCTAATAAAAATGTTACAACTGAAATTTCAAGTATTGTAAAATTCATTGATGCCGCGTAAACCGCAAGCAAAGAAAATAAAGCTGATTGAGCTGTACCATAAAAAAGAGAACCAACCATCCCCAAAGGAGAAGTTTTATAAAGCTCTTTTAAACTCATACCTGTAATTTTTTTAAATGTGGGTGCTTTTCTTTTGGTTAATAAAATTGGAATCAATGAAAGGGACATAAATAATGAAACTAAAATAAAAGGCTGAAAGTTTTCTGGTTTACTAAAGTTAAGAAAAAACATCCCTAGTGCCATAGACCCATAAAGCACAATCATATAAATTGATAAAACACTTCCTCTATTTTTATTAGTTGATCTATCATTTAACCAACTTTCGGCTATTGTATAAATAGAGACCATACTAATTCCAGTAATAATCCTAAGAACAAACCATGTAAAAGGATTGACGATAATAGAGTGCATTAAAATTACTATTGAGGCTACTGAAGCAAAAGCAGCAAAAACTCTTATATGGCCTACCCTTATAATAAAACTAGGAATTGTTTTTGCACCAATAAAATATCCAATATAATACCCAGACAACATAAATCCCGTTGCAGTTAAACTAAAGTCTTCTTGAACAGCTCTTACTCCTAGTAATGATCCTTGATAACCATGAGCTAACATTATTAAACTCATTCCTAAAAATAGAGCCCAAGAGTTTTTTAAAATTTTATTCATAAAAGTGTTTAATTATTCGTCATCTATTCTCAAATAAAGACTTAATTGTGACCAGCTTAAGATTTTCTAAGCTTAATAAATGAGTGTACAGCAATGGTTATTATTATAACCAGGCCACCTTGTAAGGCTTCAGTGCTGGGCTGTTCTTGAATTATTAACCATACCCAAATCGGACCAATTATTGTTTCAAGTAGAAAAAAGAGATTTACTTCTTCAGCAGGTATAAATCTTGGTGCAATTGTCACTAAAACAAAGGGTATAGCCACACACATAATAGCCATTAAAGGTATAATTATAATATCACTTCCAATCAGAGCAAAACTTTCAACAAAGAACAAAGCAAATATAGCAACACAAAGCTTTCCTAAAACAGCAGAAGGAACAAGATCTCTATCCTTTGCATATCGTGCAAGAACCGCATTGCAAGCAAGACCAAAAGCAGTGATTAAGCCAAAGATGTCGCCATAAAAATTACCTAACTCAATTGAATCGTAAAAAATATAGCCAACAGCAACAAAGGTTATAACAATAGCTAACCAAGTTTTTTCATCAGGCATTTCTTTTAAAAATATAGCTCCTAAAATTGCAGAAAGCATAGGTGCCATTGCTATCATTACCAAAGTATTAGCAACATTTGTATTTTGAATAGAGATTATAAATGTAATATTACAAATAGAAAAACTTAAAACATAAAAAATTCCAGGGTAGCCAATATTAAATAATGCTTTTAAAAAATTTTTTTTATAAAAAAATAGAAGACCAATTAAAACAACCGTAAACGGAATAGCACCTCTATAAAAAAGCATACCCCAAGTTTCAATATTGGATAATCTAATAAAAAGAGAGTCAGGTGTTATAAAAATTACGGCTATAAAAGCTAACAATGAACCCTTTTGTTGATTGGTTAAATTATTCAAACTTTTAGACCTTTCCAAAATTTTTTGGCTAAATTTATTTTTGATAAATCATAATAAGTTTTTAAACCAGTAGGAGAGGTAACATTTATATCTCCATTAAGTTTTTGATCTATAAAATCTATGCCTGCAAAATAAATATTTTCTTTTTTAAGATCTTTAGCGACAATATTAGAAATTTTATTTTCTATTTTTGTTAGTTTTGTTAAAGTAGGTTTCGCACCTTTGCTCATATTACTTAGGAAAGAACCCTTTTTTGGAATTCTAGATATTGCTCCACAAATTTTACCATTAATTAAAAAAACTCTTTTATCACCATATTTAATATTAGGTATAAATTTTTGACACATTATATGTCCATGTTTTTTGATAAATTTAATTATTAATTTATTCTTAAAAGAACCTTTAATTAGATGAATATCGTTACCACCAAAACTATGAATAGGTTTTATAATAATTTTTTTATTTGCTTTATAAAAAGTTTTAATTTCTTTCAAATCTTTAGAAAAAATTGTTTTAGGCATATATTTTAGAAAAAAAGATGAGTATAATTTTTCAGAAATATTTCTAATTGCCGTAGGATTGTTAATTAATTTTACTTTGTTTTTTATTTTATCCAAAATGTATGTAGTTGATATATATTCTAAATTAAATGGTGGATCTTGTCTTATAAGTATGAATTTACAATTCAATAAATTAAGTTTCTGGAATTTTAAAATCTTGAAAATTTTTTTATTAGAATAATTAAATTTAATGAAAAAACCTTTAGCAATAACTTTATCATTTATTATTGATAAATTTTTAGGCTCATAATAAAATATTTTATATTTTTTATTTTGCACTTCATTTGCAAGAAATATAGTAGTATCACTTATTGAGTTAAGTTTTTTAGGGTGATTTCCTTGAATAGCAACAATCTTATTTATCATATAAATCGTTTAAATTTTCTTTTTTAGAAAATTTATCAATCATATGATCTGCATTTGTTATCTTATTATCAATTATTTTTTCTAAATGTTTTAAATAATTAGTTTCATTGTAGCCGCCTTTTCCAATTATATCCCTTCTTTTTAAACCTTTTCTTGAAATTTCTAATAATAGTGATGCCCAATATAATAAGTCTTTTCCCATAAGTTGGGTGTTAAAACCTTTTTTTGGAGCTTCTAAATAAGCGTTTATAATTTTATTTTTATCCCATTTTGAAATTAACTCAAAAGCTTCATCTAAGTTACCATATAAAATTCCCGTGTTAAAAGCAGGACCCGCACATAAACAATCCCAACCACAAGCGTCCATTGATCTTAATTCTATATATTTTTTAAGTCTATTTTCTGTAAAGATAGTACTTAAGTGAGTAGTTAAATCATTTTCAGTGGGTAATTTATTTTCTATTTCATTGATTTTTCCATTCATAAAATCTGAAAACAAATATTTTTTACCAGAAATATATTCTTTGTCTTTTTGAAAAAAAAGAAGTGGAAAATTCATCACAAAATCTGAATATTTTTCAAAATTCATGTTATCAAAAAATACTTCAGGCAATCCACCTCTAGAAGTGTTTTGCCAAACTTTAGATCTATAAGAAAGATAGTTACTATTTGTTTTTTCTACAATTGATGAATTAGCAAATAGAGCAATAGAAATAGGTACAATTGAATTGATAATTTTAAATTTTTTTATGAAATCTTGTTCATTATTATAATCTATATTTAACTGTGTTCCGCAAGTTCTATACATCATATCTAGACTTAATTGACCTCCGTTAGGCATGTCTTTAGTCATTATTTCATATCTTTGTTTGGGATTATTAGGAACTTCTGAAAGTTTTGATATGGGATCAAATCCAGCGCTGACTATTTTTAAATTTAATTTTTGTAATACTTGTTTTAGTTCAAACAAATAATCCTGAGATTCTGAGCATGCTTCATGAATATTATCTAATTTGGCTCCTGAAAGTTCAATTTGGTTTCCAGGTTCTATAGAAATGTTTTTTTCATTTTTTTTGAGACCAATAATTTTTTTATTTTCTAATATTGGTTTCCATCCAAATTCATATAAAGCCTTAAACATTTTAAGAACTGTTTGATAATTAATTCTTTTATTTGTGTTTAAATCAAATATAAATTTTTCATGTTCAATACCGATTTTAAATTGATCAGTTTTTTTTATCCCCAATTTGAAATATTCAATGATATGTTCTTTTTTAGCAATCATTAAATTATATATAAGTATAAAATTGTTATTTTAAAGTCATTAATATCATAATTGCTAAGAAGTATAAGGCTTTCTAGAAAATATTTTTTTTATTAGTGACTCAAAATCTTTAAGTTTTAAAGAATCATAGTTAGGATCAAATGAGGATTGATCCCATTGTTCACAAAATTTTACACAATCATGATAATATTTATGATTTTTATATTGATCTCTTTTATTTCTATCAGCACCAATGTGATGTGCATAATAATACATTTGAAATTCTCCATGTTTTAAAAGTATCCAATATGTTTTTTCACTTACATAGGGTCTTAAAATTGCAGCAGCATATTCAGCATGATTTAAAGGAGCCAAATCATCACCAATATCGTGTAATACTGTAGCTACAACCATCTCATCACTTGCATTATCTCTCAGAGCACGAGTAGCTGCCTGCAACGAGTGTTCAAGTCTGCTAACTTGATAACCTTCTAAAGTTTTCTCATAAGATCGAAGATAATTAATTATTCTGTCTGCAGTTTTAGATACATAATCTTTTTCAAGTCTATCTAGAAGTAAATAGTCTTCTTTAGAACCATTTTTCATCTCAGTAAAACTAACTTTTTTCATTCTTAACTATTTGAAGCTGTACTTAATAATGATAGTTGAGTTATTTTATCATCGCCCAATTTATCAATTGGTTTCACAGGATAATCACCAGTAAAATAATGATCTGTTAACTGTGGATATGTTTCGTTTCTCTTTTCAAAACCCATAGCTTTATACATTCCTTCAATAGATAAAAATTTCAATGATTTGGCACCAATGTAATCACAAATCTCATCATTGGTTTTATTTGCCGCCAAAAGTTCTTTTTTAGTTGGAGTGTCAACACCATAAAAGTCTGGATACCTTATTTCTGGGCAAGCAATTCTAACATGAACTTCTTTCGCATCAGCATCATAAAGCATCTTAACAATTTTATAGGAAGTTGTTCCTCTAACTAAAGAGTCGTCAATTAAAATAATTTTTTTACCTTTAATAGATGATTTATTCGCATTTAACTTTAATTTAACACCTAAACTTCTAATTTTTTGACTGGGCTCAATAAATGTTCTACCAACATAGTGATTTCTAATTAAACCTAATTCAAAGTTTTTACCCAAGTGTTGGGAAAATCCTATTGCAGCTGAATTACCGGAGTCTGGCACTGGCACTATTATATCTGCATCTATATCATTTTCTTTAGCTAACTCGATACCAAAATTTTTTCTATATTCATAAGCCGACTTACCATTTAATATACTGTCTGGTCTTGCAAAATAGATATATTCAAAAACACAAGGTCTAACTTTTCTTAAAGGGAATGGTTTTATACTTTTAAGTTCATTATTTTCTATAAATACAATCTCACCATTTTCAACATCTCTGATAAATTTTGCACCAATAATATCTAATGCACATGTTTCAGATGTAAAGACATATGAATCTTTGAGTTTACCTATAACCAAAGGTCTTATTCCAAAAGGGTCTCTAACGCCTATCAATATATTTTGAGTAAGCATTACTAAAGCATAGCCACCCTGGATTTGAAATATTGCATCAATAATTTTATCTATTGTTTTGTTTCTTTTGGATTTTGCTATTAAATGTACAATTGTTTCTGTATCAGATGTTGTGTGAAAAATAGCTCCATCTTCTACCAACTTATTTCTTAAAGTAATTGAATTTGTTAAGTTGCCATTATGGGCAACTCCGATTCCTCCTGCATTTGTATCTGCAAAAAAAGGCTGAATATTTCTTAATGTATTTTCTCCAGTAGTGCTATATCTGTTGTGTCCTATAGCATAGTTACCTGACAAATTTTTTAATACTTTTTCTTTACTAAAGTTATCACCAACTAAACCAAATCTTTTTTCAGAGTGATATTTTTTGCCATCAAAAGAAACAATTCCACATCCTTCCTGACCTCTATGTTGTAGAGCGTGTAAACCTAAAGCGGTTAGGGCAGAAGCATCGGTATTATTACTAACACCAAATAAACCGCATTCTTCTTTAAGTTTTAAATTATAGCTCTTCAATTTTTTCTTTAGTTTTTTCGTAATTTTTTTCATCTGGAAATTCTTTAATCAGATAATTACTACCTTTTTTTATGAAGGGGAAGGTGTATGATTTATCCATATTTATTGGCCATTTGCTATGATTATAGATGATATCTATAGTTGCAAATATACAAACGCAGATCGCATAACTTCTAATAAACCCAAAAAAGAATCCAAAAATTGAATCAACCCTACCTATTCCAGAGTATTTAATAGCTTTACTTATACCTTTATTAATTATCAAAATTACAAAAATTACTAAAATAAAAATTGCTATACCAAGAGTTACATCCAACACATATTCACTATCAATTACATTTTTAAAATAAGGTTTTATTTTCGGAAAAATAACCAATGATATAATGTAAGCTAACAGCCATTTAGAAGCTGCAAGTAGACTTAAAACAAATCCTTTTCTAAAACATTTGATTACCGATAATATTGTTACAACTAAAAAAATTAAATCCATGATAGAGATTGCTTCATAAAAGTTTTTTAAAGTATCGACCATTGACAGTTTTATTTCCCAAATGGTTTATTTATTAAAATAAGTGATGGAAGCAAAGTTAATACTGAGATCATAGCTAACAACATTGCTATACCTGTAAACACTCCAAAATAAATAGTAGGTATAAATTTAGAAAAAACTAAAATTGAAAAACCGAATACAATAGTCATTGATGTATTCAATATAGCAACTCCAACTGTAGAGTGACAAACTTTTAAAGTCTTATTATAATCTTTATTTTTTAAAAACTCTTCTTTGAATCTATAAATATAATGAATACTATTATCCACAGCTATACCAATAGTGATAGCAGCAATGGTTATAGTCATCATATCTAAAGGTATTCCTAATAAACCAATAATTCCCAAAATAAAAAAGGCAGCTATAAAATTTGGTACTACTCCAATTAAAGATAATTTAATGTTTTTAAACAAAATTACAAACATTGCAAAAATTCCAATCATAACTAATCCCAATGTAAGTATTTGCGATTTAAATAAGCTTTGGAGTAAATTGTTAAATAATATTAAAACACCAGCTAGCTTGAATTCATCTTCTTTTAACTTAAGTTTATTTTTAAGGTCATAGTTAATTTGTTGAATTAAATCATTTCTTCTTAAGCCATTCTGAGAGTCTATAATCCTTAAACTTACTCTAGCTTCATTGTTTTCAATCGAAATATAAGGATCGATAATTTCTTTTTTAATATTTTCTGGAACTTTAGAATAGAGAATACCCATTTCTAAGGTACCAAGAGATTTATTATTATTTAAGTGTGTAGCAACCTCAATAATAGAATTAAAGGATAGAACTTTTCCTACAGGTGGCAAATTATCTAGATAGTTATGAACTGCTTTAATTCTTTCAATTTTATCTTTTGTAAACCAATATTTAGAATCATTTTGATTTTCATTATCTCCCCAATCTTCAAACTCATCATCTTCGTTAGTTTTCATTTTTTCTTCGTCAGGAAATTTTAAAATTATTTCTAAAGGAGTTGTTCCACCTAAATTTTCATCTATAAGTTTCATTCCTTTATAAATTTCAGTATTTTTATTAAAATAATTAATAAAACTATTTTCTACTTCCAGGCGGCTTATACCAACTACGCTTAAAATAATTACTAAGGTAGTAAAGGTAAAAATTATATTTTTATTATTAATTGAAATTTTTGAAAAAAAAGAGGTAATTTTAGAATCACTATCTTTTTTAATTTTTATATTATTATTTGAAAAAAAACATAAAAGAGTAGGGAGTAAAGTAAAAGTAATTATAAAAGATGTAATTAATCCTAATGTCATCATCCATCCAAAATCAATTATAGGCTTAATACCACTAAAGATTAAAGATAAAAAAGCGCATACGGTAGTTAATACAGTATAAAAAATAGGCCAAAACATTTTTTCAGTTGTCATTGAAATAATTTCAAAGTTTTTTAAATCAGGAAAATCATTTCTCAGTTGTAAAAAACGTGTGCTTATATGAATATTCATTGCCATTGTTAAAATTAGCATTAGGGCAATAAAGTTTGATGATATTACCGTTACTTTCCATCCAATAAGACCAAGTAGACCTGTCATTATTAGAACAGAGAAAAAACAACTACTAATTGGAATTATAATCCAAATTAATTTTTTAAAGACAAACCAAAGAGTAGCGATAATAAATAATAGCACTCCCAAACCAAAAACAATAATATCACTCTTAATAAATGACATCATGTCATCAGCAATCATAGGAATACCTCCTAAGTATATTTTTGCTATATTATTATAACTTTTAATAATTTCTCTTATTTGGAGAATATTTTTATGGTTCTTTTTTTTTAGGGAGTCTTTATAGTTTTCTATCTCTTCATTATTTGTACCCTGTAACCGTTTTAAACCTTGATTTTTTTTTATATAAATTATAATGCCACTTGTTTTTCCATCCTCACTAATCACGAAATTTCTGAATATAGGACTATTTAAGATTTCATTAAAACCTCTTTCTTTATCAACATTCTCATCCTTTAACGTTGTAAAGTTTTCTAGTCTTTCTTGGAGAGGAGCTTCAGAATTATCTAACAATGGGATATCCAGAAGTGTAACAACATTATGAACCCAGTCTAAACTTTGAATCTTATATTTTAAGCTTAATAAATTATTAATAGAGGCCTCTGAAATCATTCTTTCATTTGGAGTGTAAGTCAGAATAAGAAATTCTTTAGAACCGTATCTTTCAGTTATTTCTCTTAAGTATTCAAGGTCTGGATCACCTTCAATTAAAAGGGTGTCTGATGAAGCATCTAATCTAAAATCTTTAGAAAAATATCCAAAACTTATTAAAGCAATTATTAGTATTACAAAAATTGATTTAGGATTTTTGAGAACTGTATTTTGGTATAAATGAGATAGCATTTAATACTATTATATATTGGATATTAGTTAATTTGAGTATCTTTAAATTTAGTAAACATTGCCTCAAATTCTAAATCAATATTTCCCGTTGGACCGTGTCTTTGTTTTGCAATTATAATTTGTGCTAAATGAGCTATTTCACTCATCTTAGCCTGCCATTCAGCATGTTCAACTGTCGCCGCTTGTGGTTCTTTTCTTTCTAAATAATAAGCTGCCCTATAAACAAACATCACAACATCAGCATCTTGTTCAATAGATCCAGATTCTCTTAAATCTGACAACTGAGGTTTATGATCATCTCTTTGTTCAACAGCTCTAGATAATTGAGAAAGAGCTATAACAGGAATTTTTAGTTCTTTTGCTATAGCTTTAAGACCTTGAGTAATTTGCGAAATTTCCTGAACTCTTCCATCTCTATTATTAAATGGGCCAGTCATTAATTGAATGTAATCTACAACAATCATATCTAAACCAAATAATCTTTTAATTCGTCTTGCTCTGTTACTCACAGCAGCAATACTAATTGCTGGAGTTTCATCTATATAAAGAGGTAATTCGGATATATTTTTTGATGTTTCAATAAATTTATCAAATTGATCGTCAGTAATTTTTCCTCTTCTAATATCATTTGATTTAATTCTAGATTGTTCAGCTAAAATTCTTGTTGATAATTGTTCTGATGACATCTCTAAAGAAAAGAATGCAATCGTAGATTTTTTTCCGCTTTCTTGTAATTTTTGAGCTGCATTAAAAGCTATATTGGTAGCTAATGCCGTTTTACCCATAGAAGGGCGTCCTGCTATAATAATTAAATCTGAACTATGAAGACCACCAAGTCTGTCATCTAAATCTCGTAAGCCAGTTGGAACACCGACTATACCCTCGTCATTTTTATATGCAGCTGAAGCCATTTCTATAGTCAATTTCATAGCTTCATCAAATTTCACTAAAGATGAATTGAAAGAACCTTTTTCTGCTAAATCAAATAATTGTCTTTCAGAATTTTCAATTATATTTTGACCACTAACATCTAGGTCATTAAGTTTAGCAGAATCTATTGTGCTTTCAGAAATTTTTACAAGCTCTCTTCGGACAAACATATCATAAATAATTCTTGAATATTCTATTGCTTGTCTTGAGGACGTAGAAAATTTTGTAACTTTAACAAGGTATTCTGGAATATTTAATTCATCTTTTTCATTTTCAAAATAATTTTTTAAAGTAATGGGATTTGCAAGCATTCCTTTATAGACAAGACTTTCAATAGCAGAAAATATTTTTTGATGCATGGGGTCATAAAAATTAATACTTGAAATGATCGTATTTATTTCATCAAATATTTCATTTTGTACTAGTATTGATCCTATTACAGACTGTTCAGCCTCAACATTGTTAGGTAATTCTTTAAATAAATCTTTGACTACGCTTAGATTATTTTCCATTTTTAAATCTTATATGAAAAAAAATTAAAACAAATAACAAATATTTGCTGGGGAAAAAAATGTATAATTATTGAATAGTTTCGGCTGCAACTACATTGATTGTAATTTCAGAATCTATCTCTGAGTGTAGAATGATTTTAACTTTAAATTTACCAAGAGATTTAATTTCATGTAATGGTTGTATCATGGAAGGTTTAATGTCTAATTTTTCATCTTTTAATATTAATTTAGAAATTTCAGTTGGTTTAACAGAACCATAAAGTTCTTTGTTTTCGGTACTTAGTTTTTTTACTAAATATGTTTTACCATTAATTTGTTCTGATAACTTCTTTGCCTCTTTTTTCTTCTCTGCATCTTTTTCCCCCAAATCAGTTTTAATTTTTTCAACTTCAATAATATTTTCTTTTGATGCATAAAGAGCTTTTTTATTCGATATTAAATAATTTCTAGCAAAACCTCTTTTAACATCTATGATTTCGCCTATAGAACCTATGCTTCTTAAATTTTCTAAAAGTATAACTTTCATTTAAATTAAAGCTAGGTTTCTAGCTCTTTTAATTGATAAAGAGAGTTCTCTTTGTTTTTTTTGACATACACTTGTAATTCTTGAAGGTAAAATTTTTCCATTTTCAGACATGTATTTTTTAAGCAGTTTAATATCTTTGTAATCTACAACAGGAGCTCCTTTAATTGATAGAGGACAAGATTTGCCAAATTTATATTTATTTGGTTGAAAAATACTTAATTTTGCAAAGTTGCTTTGAGTACTCTTTTTTTTATTTCCTGTTCTTTTTTTTGATGGCATAATTAACTTTTAGTGTATTCTTTTTTTTGATATTCTTCTTTTTTAGTAAAGTATTTAGCCTCTAAGTCAAATTTTTTAACTTTTACAGTCATATATCTTAAAAGATTTTTATCTAAAATTTCATTTTTTTCTAGTTGTTTAATAATTTTTCCAGGGCCTTTAATCTTAAAGTGTATATAGCTACCTTTTTTATTTTTTTTTATAATATAAGCTAAATTTAATAGTCCCCAGTTTTCAGTTTGAACTATTTTTCCATCATTTTTTTCTACTATTTTTGAATATTTATCAGTTAATTGCTTGATTTCAACATTACTGATATCTTGTTTGGCTACAATTGTGTGTTCGTATAAATTCATATTATTGTTTAATAAAAAGTGAGGATATACTATTATAATCCTTTAATTACAACACTTAAAACCATAATAAAATTTAGATATTTAAATGTTTTCGGTTATTTTTCCTGGTCAAGGGTCACAAATAGTAGGTATGGGAAAAGACTTTTACAATAAATATGATTTAGTTAAAAATTTATTTAAAGAAGCGGATGAAACACTAGGTTTTTCACTATCTAAGTTGATTTTAGAGGGACCAAAAGAAGATCTGAATTTAACAGAAAATACTCAGCCAGCAATTTTCTTATTAAGCTACTCAATTTTTAGTTTAGTTAGAGAAGAATTTAATATTAATCTAAATAAAGCTAATTTTTTTGCTGGACATTCCCTTGGAGAATATACAGCATTAACTTGTGCGGGAGTTTTAACTTTTTCTGATACATTGAAGATTTTAAAGATTAGAGGAAAAGCAATGCAAAACTCTGTTCCGAAAGGAGTAGGTGGAATGGTTGCAATTTTAGGCTCAGAAATAGAAAAGATAGAAAAAATTATTGAAGAAAATAAAAATAATTATGAATGTTTTATAGCAAATGACAACTCAAACGGTCAAATTGTTGTAAGTGGCAATGTTAAAGATTTAGAAAAAATGATCTTAGATTTAAAATCAAATAGTATTAAAAATATTAAATTACCAGTGAGTGCTCCTTTTCATTGTAAATTAATGAATAAAGCCACAGAAATAATGAGCGAAGAAATTGTAAAGTTAAATTTTAAAGAAGCCAAAAATATTTTAATTTCAAATGTTACAGGAAAAGAAATATCCAATTCATCAGAATTAAAAAATTTATTAGTTAAACAAATTGAAAGTAGAGTATGCTGGAGAGAAAGTGTTTTATTGATGATTAATAAAGGAGTTAGTCAATTTATAGAAATAGGACCAGGTAAAGTTTTGTCAGGTTTAATAAAGAGAATTGACAAAAATGTTAAAGTTAGTGCAATTAACAATGAAGAAGATATAAAGCTAATTAATATAAATGAGTAATTTAAAAAATAAAAATATTATAGTTACAGGTGCGTCGGGAGGAATTGGAAACTCAATAGTTGAAAAATTATATGATAATGGTGTCAATATTTTAGCTACAGGAACTAGAGTTGAAAAATTAGAAGAACTAAAAAAAAAATTTAAAAATATTAAAATATTAAAATTTGATATATCTCAGCATGCAAAAATTGAAGAGTTTATCAATAGTGCCACAGAAGAGTTAGGAGGATCTCTTGACTGCATAGTGAACAATGCAGGAATTACAAAAGATAATTTAACAATTAGAATGAGCTTAGAAGAGTGGACTAAAGTAATAGATATAAATTTAACCTCAACATTTTTAATGAGCAAATATTCAATTAAAAAAATGCTTAAAAATAAATCAGGAAAAATTATTAATATTACTTCTGTAGTTGGTCACACAGGCAATATTGGTCAAGCGAACTATACTGCTTCAAAAGCAGGCATTGTTGCAATGTCAAAAAGTTTAGCAATTGAATATGCAAAGAAAAACATAAATGTTAATTGTGTATCACCTGGATTTATTAGTACAGCAATGACAGACCAAATTGATGAAAAATTTAAAGAAGTTATAATAGCAAAGATTCCTGCTAATAGACTAGGTAAGCCAGAAGACGTAGCCAATACTGTTGTTTTCTTGAGTTCTAGTGAATCAGATTATATTAATGGAGAAACTATACATGTTAATGGAGGTATGTATTTGGGTTGACAAAACTACTTTTTGATCTATTAACGAATTATAACAAAAAGGAACGATATGTCAGAAGATATTTCAAGCAAAGTTAAAAAAATTGTTGCAGATCATTTAGGTATTGATGAAGCTAAAGTTACTGATGAATCAAGTTTTATAGATGATCTTGGTGCGGATAGCTTAGATACAGTTGAGTTAGTAATGGCTTTCGAAGAAGAGTTCGGAGCAGAGATCTCAGACAGCCAAGCAGAAAAGATTCTAACTGTTGGAGATGCAGTTAAATTTATTGAAGGCAAAAGTAATTAGATTACTTAAATGTTGATAAAAAAAGATGGGATAATGATAATTTTATCATCCCCATCTGGGGCAGGAAAAACAACATTAGTAAAACTTTTATCTAGTAAGAAAAATTTTAATATATCAGTATCCCATACCACAAGAAAACCTCGAATTAACGAAATACCAAATCAAGATTATTATTTTGTTGATCATAAAAAATTTCAAGGATTAATAAAAAATGAAGAATTTTTAGAGTATGCAAAAGTTTTTAACCATCTATACGGAACAACTAGATCACCCGTAATAGAAAAATTAGAAAAAGGTGAGAATGTAGTTTTTGATATAGATTGGCAAGGTGCAGATCAAATTAAAAATAAAAAATTAAATTATAAATTAATTACTTTTTTTGTTCTCCCTCCGAGCAAAAAAGTTTTATTTAATAGGCTATCAAATAGAGACATGAAAGATAAGTTAATAGTAGAAGAAAGAATGAAAGATTTTAGTAGAGATGTTTTGCATTGGATTAATTATGATTATGTAGTTATAAATGATAATCTTGATGAATGTTATTCAAAAATTAATAATTTGATTAACTCGGAAATTAATGATGGATCAAAAGACTATGATAAAGATTATATTAGAAAACACGTTGATATTTTAACTTCCTAAATCTTCATATTCCTTTGTGAGATTTAAATACATTTTACAACTTAAATTTTGTGGTCTTAGGTTTAAATCAATATTAAACTTATCAGAAATTTCTTTAGCATTTTTAAATACTTGATTAAAGGGTTTTTTGATCATTTTTCTTCTTTGACTAAAAAAAATTCGAGTAATTATTTCAAGGTTTCTTGGATCTTTTAGTTCAAAAAAATTTTTTCGGGGAGTAAAGACTAATAAAGTACTATCAATTTTTGGTTTCGGGGCAAAGCTTTCTGGTTTTATATCTATAATTTTTTTTATATATAGTTTCCAGTTAGATAAAATTGATAATCTACCATAATTAGAAGTATTAGATTTAGCTATAATTCGATCAGCAACTTCCTTTTGAAACATTAAAACCAACTCATTAAACCAAAATTCTCTATTTAAATTTATTATCCATTTAGAAAGAATTTCTGTAGAGATATTATAAGGAAGGTTTCCAAATACTGTTAATTTCTCTTTTGAGATTTTATCTTCAGATATCTTTAAAACATCATTATTGATAATGTTAATTTCATCATTAAATTTTTCACTTAACAACAAAGATAAATCATTATCTTTTTCAATAACATAAAATTTTTTAGGTTTTTTTTTAAGAATATGTGCTGTTAAATTTCCACTACCAGGTCCTATTTCTAAAATTTCTTTATTATTTATTTCAACTACATCAACAATTTGTTCAAGAATATTACGATCTATTAAGAAGTTTTGTCCTAAACTTTTTTTAGCTTTAATATGCATTTATTTATTCAAAAATTTTATAGATTCAATTAAGCTTTTTGGATTAGATAAATTCTTACCTAACATAGATGCATTGGGACCATGATCAGGAGAAATCCTTATAAATGGTAATCCTAACGTTATATTAATAGCATTAAACCCATAAAGAGTTTTTATTGGAGTTAAAACTTGATCATGATACATGCCAATAATCACATCATACTTTTTTGATTGTTCTTTCATAAATATTGTATCAGCTGCAAAAGGACCATTTACTCTGTATTTTTTATTAAGTAGGTATTTAATTGCTGGTATTATAATATTGTCTTCCTCACTTGATTTATAATTGCTTTCACAATGTGGGTTTAAGCCTGTAATTGCGATTTTAGGATTTTTACTAAATTCTTTTTTATAAAATTGTGTAATTAATCTTACTTGATTTATAATTTTTGCTTTTGTTAGATGTTTATGAATTTTATTTACAGGTAAGTGAGTAGTGATTGGGCTTACAGATAATTCTTTATTATAAATTAACATAGCTACTTTATTTTTTTTATTAGTTTTATTGGCCAGGTATTCCGTAATACCTAAAAAATCTTCTTTTAAAAAATTTTTTTTAGAAATTGGACCATTAATTAGGTCTGCACATTTATTTTTTTTTAAAAGTTTGAGACCTAGAGTAAAACATTCAGCTATATAAAGATTAGATTTATCTGAAATTTTATCAAAAATTTTCTTAAATTTAAAATCAACATTAATTAAATTGATTTTTTTGTTATCGAGGTTATCAAAATTTTTTTTATTTTGATCAATAAGATTAATCTTAAAATTAAAACCCAACCGTTTCATTTGTTGAACTAGTAGTTTTTTTGACACAATTATAATTATTGGTCTTTCAAAATTATTAATTTTTTTAGCTTTAAAAAAAATTTCTAAGAAAATGCTATGGGGTTCTCCAGCTATAACTATTATAGGTTTATAATTCATTAATTAGTGTATTAATTTTTACTTTATCATAATAAATTTTTGAAAATTGCCCTAATTGTCTATTTTTTTCATATTCAATCATTTTGATTAATTCTTCCTTTTCATTAACTTGAATTTTATCATTTTTAATATCATTAAGATTTAGTATCAAAAATTTATTTCCTATTAGAATAGGCTTTGTATAACTACCAACAGTTAATTTTTTTAAAACAAGAGATAATTTATTAGAAAGGTTTTTTTCTTCAATCCAGCCTAAGTCTCCTCCAAATTTAGCACTCTCAGATATACTATAAATATTTGCTGTATTTTTAAATCCAATTTCTTTTATACTCTCTTCAATTTGTTTAAATGTATCATTTATAGATTTTTTTTTTTTTTCAAAAAATATTTCTGATAGGTGGTATTTTTTTTTATATTGAGAAGCACTTAGTTTTTTTATTTTTTTTTTTAAACTTTTATGATCTATATTAATTTGATTTTTATACCTATCGTATATTAATTGATTCCAAACTATCTCAATTTCAATTTTTTTTTTAATATCACTAATAGTTAAATCGTAATCATTTAAATATTTTTCAAAATCGTTCAGATTATCTAAATTTAACTTTAAATAGAAATTTTTAATTACATTATCTATTATTTTGTCTTCTTGATTGAGGCTAAAATACTTTAAAAGTTCAATTTTTTTAACTGTTTCTCTAATTATAGATGCCTCTGCTATTTTTAAAATTTTTTTATTATCAAGGTTTTTTAATTGATTATTTAAAGCCACTAAATATTTTGACTCATTTTTTATATCTACATTTGTAATAATTGTATCTTCAATTTTATAAGATAAAAAAATGTTATTTTCAGAATATGCTTTTAAATTAAATATTAATAAAAAGATTATTATTCCAAGTATTTTTTTTTTCATATTTATTTTAAATTTGGACTACTTGTTTTGCCAAAGGGAACAATTGTTAAATTGAAGAAAATATTTTCCTCAGGTTTTAAATCTTGGTCGGTGTAATAATTTTTATTATATTCTAAAGCAGCAATCAAACAATCATTACGATATTGGTAGATTAAATTATAAAATTCTGTAAGGTTAGTTTTTTTATTCTCTCTACTTTCAAATATTAAACTTTTAGAATCATTTATGGAATAAGAAGTTTTATTGGTAAAGTAGCTTTCTTTTCCAGCTGTATTGTTTTCATTAAGATATTCAAAACTAGTTACAAAATTATTTACCTTAAATTCTGTCGTTAATAATTCATAATTATTATCTTTTAAATTATCATCTACAGAAAAATCATACTTAATTTTAAAAACATTATTTGGATTAAAATTTATGCTACCAACAATATCAGAGGTTTTTTCACCAAGTTTACTGTTATTTGGTAAGTTTTTATTTTCTTCAACTCTAAAAATATTTGCAATTTTGGCTCCAAAGAAATCTTTTCCTGAATATTTGTCTGTCTTTAAAAATTCAACACCATAACTTAATGATGCACCACCTTCTACAGCATCATTTAAACCTAATCTATTAAGGCTAAAAATATTATCAATATTAATTCTTTTATCTTCATTTTTCATGTCTTTATTATCATTTGGACTAAATCTTAAAGACATCATTGGTTTTAATATATTATTGTAATTAATTCCATTTTTTTTCAAAGGATATGAAGAGTTATATTCAATTAATGATGCTATTTTATAATTACTATTTTTTTTATATTTTTTTGAGTTTTCAGAGTTTGTATTAATATTTTTTATTAAAACATTGTAATTATTTTTAAATCCAGTTTTTGTATAATTAGAATCTGAATTGAAAATAAAATCATTGATTATAACTTTTTCGAGTACATTTGTGTCGTAATGTTTAAAAAAACCAGAAGAGCTAAATAAAAAATTTCCATTTAATTTTGTAGGATTTTCAAATTTTTTTAATAAGCTATAATTTGGATAGATAAACTCATATCTATCATTATTTGATTCATTTAAGCTTTCATAAACTTGGAAGTTTGCACTAAAAGATAAATCTTCTCTGTATGCTCTAATTTCTAGAGAGGATGATAGCGTGTTTGTATTGTTTATTATAGGTGATTTTAGTTTATATGTCTTTAAGTATGTATCGTTTGAAGTTTGTTCCAATTTAAGAGTTAATTCACTTTCATCAAAATTAGTAAAATCTAACTTTTTAGATGTGTTTGAAAAAAAGTGACTTTTAGTAGGTTTATTTTTTTCATTAAAGAAACTAAAATCGATGACACTATTAGTTTTTGCATTAACAGATCTATATTCAGATTGTAATAACATTTTTTCACCTTTGTAAAATCTTGGTGTGAATGTAAAATCTTTATTGTCGGATATAACACTGTAATATGGAATATGAAAAGATAGACCCAAAGTACTTGAGTCTTTAAAAGTAGGCATTAAAAAACCCGATTGTCTTTTAACAGAAGGATCTGGATGAAAAAATTTTGGAAAATAAAATACTGGTTTATCATAAAGTTTTAACCATGCATTTTCATAATAAATTATTTTTTTTTCTTTATTATGTTTTATTTTTTTTGCAGAAAGTTGCCATGGAGGACAATTATCATTTTTTTTGCAAGTAGTAAAAACACCTTTTGTGATTATTGTTTCATTTCCATCGCTAGAAATAGTATTACCTTTCAATCTTGGTTCATTATCGTTTTGAAGTGATTTATTATTAAAATCAATAGACAAATCTTTACCTATTAATTTCTTAGATGCTAAATTTATATAAGCTTTATCAACTTGTAATATATTTTTTTCAAAATCAATTATTTTTGCTTTATTTACTTTAATCAAACCATCATTTAAAGTGTATGTAAAACTTTCTACTAAAAAAAAGTTTTTTATATCATCTTCTATACTTGAATCAGTCGGTGATTTAATTATTTTTTCATTTATATGATAAAAGATATTTTGAGATTTAATTAAAGTTTTTTTTATTAAATCTCTTATTTCAACATTTCCAGTAGCATTTATGATTGATGTATTTTGATCGTATATAAATTTATTTGCTTTTATTTCAATATTTTCATTAACTGCTTTAGCTATTCCATTTTCAGCATTTAAAACTAACAATTTTTTGTTGTATATAAATTTTTTTGCATTTAAAGTTATATTGTCCTTAACTGAAGTAGCAATTCCATTAGTTGCTTTTATAATATTTCCATTTTCCACAATATTAATTTCAGAAGCATTAAAAATAAATTCTTCACTAAATGCGCGACTTTCATTTAATAGAAAAAAAAATATAATTAATAAGCAAGTAATAAATTTATTTTTCATTAATTCTAACCAATCCAATTGATATAAAAATTGCTAATAACAAAAAAGGTAACCATGTGGATGCAATAATTGGAATTTTTCCTGTTTCTCCCATTAAGTTAAATAAATAGTAAAAATAATAAATTAATGTTGATAAAAGTATACCTAACATAATATGAAATATAATAGGCTTATTACGCTTGATGTTAAACATTATTACTGAAGATAATAAGGACATTAAAGTTAGATATATAGGAAATGACATAAGTTTGTGTAGTTGAGATTTGATTTCATTAGCAGAATACCCTAGTGCTTTGTAGTCTTTTTGAAGCTGTAATAATTCAAATATATTAAGTGAAGATAAATTTTTGAACAAATTATTGATTTTATTTTGATTAAAATGAGTTTTAATAATCATACTTTCTTCTAATTCAATAGTAGTGTTATCTTTTGAAATGTTAGGATTAAAAATTATCCATTGTACATTTGATATATCAACTTTAGGAGATTTTATTATTTGAATTAACTCAAATTCATCATTGAATTCATTTATAGTAACATTTCTAATAAAATGATCTTCAATATAATTAGCATTTATAATATATATTTTTTCATCCATTTCATCTTTAATCCATAATCCATTTTTTGTAGCTACAGCTAAATATTTATTATCACCTGAATAGGCATTCTTTAAATCAAAATATATAAATTTTAATTTTGATGAAAAATGGTAGTAAAACAAAATTAATATTAATCCAAGCATCATAGATGTAAAAAATAATAATTTAATTATTTTAAAATTATTTAAACCATGAGTTTTTAGTGTTTCAAGTTCATTTTTATCAATTAATTCTATAAAAAAAAATTGTGTAGAAATTAAAAAAATAAATGGAAAAATTTCAAAAAGAGTTGATGGTGAATCTAAAGCTGTAATTAAAAATGGTAAGAAAAAATTAAGCTCTGCATTATTAAAAAAAGTGATTTCACCAAAAACACTTAAAATAAATAATAAACATAAAAAAATTAAAGAAACAATTATTATTTTTTTAATAAATAATTTAATTAAATAAAATTCAATAGTTTTTAACATATCTAAAATTTGGTCCTAAATTTTTTTATTAAATAAAAATAAATTATAAAAAAAAATAAAATTGGAAAAAAAATAAAAAATAACACACCAGCTTTGTTATAAGTAGTATATCTTAATGAAACTTCTGAAATTACAATAATAAAAAAAATTATAGAGAATAGGTAAAATTTAAATTTATTGTAATTGATACTTTCTTTTGATTTAAGAATAAGCAAACTACAGATCAAAGCTATTAATGGGAAATAAATTGGTTTAAAAAATCTTTTTAATAATTCCTGTATGAGAGTATTTATTAGACGAGGTTCACATCTAATATATTTATCATTAAATTCATTTAATCTTTTTTTCTGAAAATAATATATACACTTTAATAAAGTATAACTGCTAGTTTCTTGAATTTTTGGATAAGTTGTACTTTGAGTTTCATATTTTGCTAAATTAAAATCTACTTTATCAAACTTAATATTTGTTATTTTTTCATAATTAGTATTAAGTATTTCTCCATCTGATAATTGAAAATATCTATTTTTATTTTCACTAACCAAAACACCTTTTTTTGCAAAAATCATTTGTGATTTAGGACCATCTTTTCCAGTAAAGGAATCATTTAAAAAAATATTTTTATAATTTCCAAACTCATCCTTTGATTCTATAAAAATAGTCAGATTAGTTACTACATCTATAAATTTACCTTCTTTTACTAATGAAGGAAAAAAATCTATATTTGAATTTCTCAGATATGATCTAGCCTCATTTTGTCCAATTGGAGAAAGAAAGGAACCTAAAAATATTTGAAATAATGTAATTATAATTGAATATAAAATAACAACATTTATAAAAGAAATTTTATTTATGCCATGTGTCCAAAATATAATTAATTCGTTCTTAAGTTCATATTGTGAAATTTGATAAAATAAGGAAATAAAAAAAATAAAAGGTAAAATTCTATGAATAATTTTTGGATAATTAAAAATACTATATGAAAAATAAACGTATAAACTGTGACCATCTTCAGTTACGTAGTCTAAATATCCTACTGCTTGAATAACCCAGACAATTATACTAACGGCAAGACCCATAATAATGAAAAATTTTAAAGTATCTTTTAAGAATTTTTTAAATAATAATTTTTTCATTGAAATATATTAATTTTATACATATATAGCATCTATAGCATCGAACACGTATAGAGTGTATTTAAAAATTTATGTCTATTAAAATTAATTACAAAAATAGAGGTTTGAAAAAACTATCAGCTAATCTTGTCTTGTTTGTTGAGGAAAATTTCAACATTAGTAGTTTAAAAAAACATATTTCAAATACGGAATTTTCTTACATAAGTGACTTATTAAAAACTAGTGATTTAAAAAAAAACTTACTTTTTTTTGAAATTAATTCAAAAAAAACAATATTTTTAGTGTCCATTAAAAAAGATTTAAAAACTTCTGACATAGAAAGTTTAGGAGCCAAATTTCATGGTTATATAAATTATGACAAGAAAAATGATTATTTTGTAAACTCGGATACTATAAATAGTAAAATTGAAAATTTTGTAGGATATTTCCTGCATGGATTAAAATTAAAATCTTATGAATTTAACATTTATAAATCAAAAAAAGATAAAAGACTTATTTCTATAAATGTCATTGGAAATAAGAATAAAGTATCTACTCAAAATCAATTAAGATTTAAAGCATTAGAAGAAGGAACTTTCTTTGCAAGAGACCTCGTTTCAGAACCGGGAAATATTTTACATCCTGATGAGTATGCAAAAAGATTAAGTTCTCTTAAGAAATATGGTTTAAAAATAAATATCTATGATGAGAAAAAATTAAAAAAATTAGGAATGAATGCATTGCTAGGTGTTGGGCAAGGAAGTATCAGGGGTACTTACCTAGTAACAATGGAATGGAATGGATTAAAAAATGATTCTAAACCTTTAGCATTTGTTGGTAAGGGAGTTTGTTTTGATACTGGTGGTATTTCACTAAAACCAGCAAAGTTTATGGAAGACATGACTTATGATATGGCGGGCTCTGCTACAGTAGTTGGTTTAATGAAAAACTTAGCATTAAGAAAAGCAAAAATTAATGCAGTTGGAGTTGTTGGGCTTGTAGAAAATATGCCTGGTGGAAACGCTCAAAGACCTGGTGATATTGTTAAATCCTATAGTGGCAAAACTATTGAAGTACTAAATACAGATGCAGAAGGCAGATTAGTTTTGGCCGATGCTTTAACTTTTACTGAGAAAAAATTCAAACCTAAATTTATGGTTGATTTAGCAACTTTAACAGGTGCCATAATAGTTTCATTAGGCTCTGAATATGCAGGGTTGTTTTCAAATGATGAAAAATTATCAAAACAATTATTAACTGCGGGTGAAAAAGTTGATGAGAAATTGTGGAGAATGCCTCTGCATAAAAACTTTGATAAACTTATAGATTCAAAAAACGCTGACATGCAAAATATAAATTATGTTGGTGGAGCGGGATCAACAACTGCTGCACAATTTTTACAAAGATTTATTCTAAACAAGACACCTTGGGCTCATTTAGATATAGCTGGTATGGCCTTTTCAAAATATGGTGGAGCTTTAAATTCAGGTGGAGCAACTGGTTATGGAGTAAGATTATTAAACAAACTAATAGAGAATGATTATGAGTAATATAGAACAAACTCTATCAATTATTAAACCAGATGCGGTAGAAAGAAATTTAGATAATGAAATTAAGGAAATGTTTAAAAATAAAGGTTTTAATATTGTTAAAGATAAAAAAATTCAAATAGCAAAATCTGAAGCAGAACAATTTTATAAAGTTCACGAAACAAAATCTTTTTATAATGATTTATGTGCATATTTATCATCAGGACCGATCGTTGTAATGGTCCTTGAAAAAGAAAATGCAGTATTAGATAACAGAGAATTAATGGGAGCAACCAAACCAGAAGATGCTGCAGAAGGAACTATAAGAAAAAAGTATGGAATTTCTATTGATAAAAACTCTGTTCATGGCTCCGACAGTGTTGAAAATGCTAAAATAGAAATTGATTTCTTTTTTAAAGACTAATTAAAAATTTTCATAATAGCAGCAGGGTATAATTTATGCTCCTGTTTAAGAATTTTTTTTGCTAAGGAAGTTGAGCTGTCTTTAGCTGCTACTTTAATTTTTTTTTGCATAATTATTTTTCCAGAATCTAGTTTTGCTGTTACATAATGAATTGTACAGCCTGCAAATTTATCTTTATTGGTTATTGCTCTTTGATGCGTATTTAAACCTTTATATTTTGGAAGAAGAGAAGGGTGAATATTAACTATTTTACCATCAAATTTTTTTATAAAATTATTAGATAAAATTTTCATAAAACCAGCTAAACAAATAAACTTTATCTTTTTTCTTTTAAGTAGTGCTAAAATATTTTTTTCAGCATTTCTAATATTTTGGAAATTAAATATTTTTTTTTCAATGTTGGATTGATTGGCATATTTTAAACCTTTTGCTTTATGGGTATTAGAAATAACTAAATCTATTGAAATAGGAGTTTTTTTTATTTTAGAAAACTTAATAAGGTTTTTAAAGTTACTACCAGTTCCTGAGATAAAAACGGCTGTTTTTATTTTTTTAAGACCAATCAATTTTTCCATTAAGTTTAACTTTGTTTTTCCCAGAAGTTATTTTCCCAACAACATACGGTTTAAATTTTTTAGTAAAAAATTTTTCAATTTTGTTTAAATTTTTAGGCTTAATTATAAGACAAAAACCAACACCACAATTAAATGTTTTTAACATCTCTTCATCATCAATATTATTTTGTCTTAACCATTTAAAAATTTTTTTAGTTTTAACTTTATTTAAATCAATGTTAGCTACTAATCCTTCAGGAATGACTCTTTTAATATTATCGGCAAGTCCACCACCCGTTATGTTAGCACATCCATTTATAAGATTTTTATTAGTTAAACTTAAAATTTCATTTACATAAATTTTTGTTGGTTTTAGTAATTCACTTCTTAAAAATTTATTATTTTTCAAATTAATTTTTTGTTTATTAAGAATATACCTTACTAACGAATAACCATTAGAATGAACACCACTAGAAGGTATAGCCAACACTAAATCATTTTTTTTTATATATTTTTTATCTAAAATTTTTTTTTCATCAACAACTCCTACAGCAAAACCCGCAATATCAAATTTCCCTTTTTCATAAGTACCTGGCATTTCTGCAGTCTCTCCACCAACTAACTCACAGGAGGAAATTTTGCACCCTTTAATTATGCCTTTGATGATTGACTTAAGTTTTTTTAAATTAATTTTATTAATTGAGATATAGTCTAAAAATAATAAAGGTTTTGCACCCTGAACAATTAAATCATTCACACTCATAGCAACCAAATCAATGCCAATGGTGTCATATTTATTTAATGCATTAGCTATTTCTATTTTTGTGCCTACTCCATCTGTACAAGCAACAATTTTGGGTCTCTTAAATTTTTTTGGTATATTTGAAATAGAACCAAAACCTCCTATATTATTAAACTTTTTTTTGCCTTTATTTTTTGATGAAATATTAGATAGAAACTTAACAAAATTGTCTGCAGAACCTATATTAACACCACTTTTTTCATAGGTAAATTTTTGTTTTTTCATTAGTATAAAATATGCAAATTAAAAATAAATTATTAAGATTAAAAAAAGTATATATATTTTTTATTTCATACGTTCTATTTATAATCTTTTTTTCCACAAGTTTTTTGTATGCAAACACTTTTAAGATATATGATATTGAGATTTCAGCCCCATTTGAGCTAAATTTTAACAAGAATAAAGTAATTGATAATGGATTTAGAGCAGGTTTCTATAACTTAATTTCAATGATTACAATTTCAAATGATAGAGATAAAATAAAAAATATATCATTAAAAGAGTTAAAAGGCATGATTGATTCTTTTACTATAAGCGATGAAAGGTTTATTAATGACGAATATTTTGCAAAACTAGAAATAACATTTAATAAAAAAAATACTTTAAATTTTTTAGAAAAAAAAAATATATTTCCTTCAATTCCAGTTAGAAATAAAGTATTGTTGATTCCAATATTAGTAGATTTAGATTTCGACAATATTTATTTATTTACAGATAATATTTTTTATCAAAAATGGAATAGTAGTAGTGAGAATTATCATTTATTAGATTATTTGTTACCAAGTGAGGATCTTGAAGATTTAAATATTATACAAAGAAACTCTAAATCTATAGAAGATTATGATTTTATAAACTTAATAAAAAAATATGATTTAGAAGATTATATAATTACGATTATATTCAAAAATAAAGATGAATTAAAAGTCCTTTCAAAAATAAATTTAAAAAATTCATTTAAAGTAGATAATCAAGTATTTAAAAAAATAGATTTAAATAATGAAGAAAATTTCACAATAATCTTAGATAAATTAAAAACTATTTATGAAAATTATTGGAAAAAAAATAATGAAATTAATACATCTATAAAATTACCATTGACAATATCTATTAACTCTAAAGAATACAGTAAAATTCAAAACTTAGAAAAGATACTTAATAGCCTTGATTTAATATCTGATTTTTATATTTTAAAATTTGACAACGAAAATATTTTTTTTAGAATTATTTATAATGGCTCTCCCAAAACCTTTTTAAGTGATATGAAAAAAAATAATTTTATTCTAGTTATGGAAAACAATGCATGGACCGTTGAATGAAAACTTTAAATCAATTATTGTTAGATTTTGATTATAAACAAAACTTTAAAGATGATAATTTTTATGTTTGTAAAAGCAATTATTATACTTTTGAGTTAATAAATAAGTGGCCAAAATGGGAGAAAAATTTTTTAAATATAAATGGTGAAAAATATTCTGGTAAATCTCATCTAGCTAATATTTTTTTAAAAAAATTTAAAGGTATAAAAATAGAATCAAATTTATTGAATAATGAAAATTTAAAAGAAATTAAACCATACCAGAATATTATTCTTGAGGATCTTAATTTAGATATAAATGAAAAACTAATTTATTCATTATTTAATATAATAGACCAGGATAATAAATTTTTAATTATAACCTCAGCTCAACCTATTACAGAAATTAAATTCCAGCTAGAAGATCTTCGTTCAAGAACAAAAAATTGTCTTTTAGCAAAAATTGAAAAACCTGATGATGAATTGATGTTTGCTTTGATATTGAAAAACTTATCAGATAGACAAATCATAATGGATAAAAAATTGATTGATTTTATCATTAAAAGAGTAGAGAGATCGTATGGCAAAATATTTGAATTCATATATAAAATTGACAAGATCAGTTTAAAAAAAAAAAAATCAATTGATTTTAAAATTATTAATGAAGCATTAGAGGAACAAATTGAATAAATATAGAAGTCATAACTGCAACGAATTAAAAAAAGAAAACAGTGGTCAAGAAGTTTTTTTATCTGGTTGGATTAATAAAAAAAGAGACCACGGTAATCTTTTATTTATTGACTTAAGAGACAACTATGGAATGACACAATGTATAATTGATAAAAGTAACTCTAGTTTTAAAGAACTAGAAAAAATTCAGCTAGAAAGTGTAATCAGAATAGACGGAAAAGTTGTTGAAAGAAGTAACGAGACCATTAACCCAGAACTTCAAACGGGCGAAATTGAAGTCAACATAAATTCATTTGAAACACTTGGAACTTGTAAAGAGTTGCCAATGCCTGTTTTTAGTGATCAAGAATATGCTGAGGAAATTAGATTAAAATATAGATTTTTAGATTTAAGGAGAAAAAAAATTCATGATAATATTATTTTAAGATCAAAAGTTATTTCATTTATAAGAAATGAAATGTTTAAACTAGGGTTTTTAGAGTTTCAAACTCCAATACTTACATCTTCAAGCCCAGAGGGTGCTAGAGATTTTTTAGTTCCTAGCAGATTAAATCCTGGAAAATTTTATGCTCTTCCACAAGCTCCACAACAATTTAAGCAATTAATAATGGTATCAGGATTCGATAAGTATTTTCAAATAGCACCATGTTTTAGAGATGAAGATGCAAGAGCCGATAGAAGTCCAGGCGAGTTTTATCAATTAGATTTAGAAATGTCTTTTGTTGAACAAGAAGATTTATTTAAAGTAGTTGAACAATTAATAGTAAATGTGTTTAAAAAGTTTTCTTCTAAAAAATTAATGCATGAAAAATTTGCTAAAATATCTTATGAGGAATCTATGCTTAAATATGGTTCAGATAAACCAGATTTAAGAAATCCTTTGTTAATTTCTGATTTAACAAATATTTTTACTAGAGATGATGTTACTTTTGAAATATTTAAGAAACTTGTAAAATCAGGATCTAAAGTAAGATGCATTGTAACAAAAAACACAAAAGACAAACCAAGAAGTTTTTTTGATAATATAGATAAATGGGCCAAGGAACAAGGTGCATCTGGTTTAGCTTATTTTACGTTAGAAAAGAACAAACAAATTTCTGCTAAAGGACCCGTCGGAAAGTTTTTTTCAAGTAAATCTTTAGAAGAAATTATGAAAATCACAGGAGCAAAAGAAGGAGATAGCATATTTTTTGCATGTGGAAAAATTAGTGATGTTGAAAAAATTACCTCTCAAGCAAGAGATAAAATAGCTAAAGATTTAGATTTAATTAACGAAAATAGCTTTGCTTTCTGCTGGGTAGTTGACTACCCAATGTTTAAAAAAAATGAGGTAACTAATAAGATTGAATTTAGTCACAATCCTTTTTCAATGCCACAAGGAAATATTAAAAACTTAAATTTCGATAAACCATTAGATATAAAAGCTTACCAATATGACATTGTTTGTAATGGAATAGAGCTATCTTCTGGGGCGATCAGAAATCATATACCTGAATTAATGTACAAATTGTTCTCAATTGCAGGATATGAAAAAAAACAAGTTGATGAAAAATTTAGTGGTATGATTAATGCTTTAAGTTATGGAGCACCTCCACATGGGGGTATAGCACCTGGCATAGATAGAATTGTCATGTTGTTAGCTAACGAAAAAAATATAAGAGAAGTTACAATGTTTCCAATGAATCAAAATGCACAAGATTTGATGATGAATGCACCTTCAGAAGTAAATGAAGATCAATTAAAAGAACTAGGCTTAGCTATTAAAATTAAAAAATAGTATTATTTCTTACCTTTCAAACTAATTTTAATATCAGATAAATCTACAAGATTTTTTTTATAATTATTTCTTACAAAACCTTTGCTTGTAATATTTTTTACCATTTTTAAGAATTGATTTTGATCGTCTGTATTTTCATCATCAGAAACAGTTTTGTCTGATTCTCCAATAGTGGGAGTATGAGCCAAATCTTCTCTACCTTGGTATGAAATAGCTAATTCTCTAAAAATATAATCTAAAATTGATGAAGCGCTTAATATTCTATCATTTCCATGTACTTTACCAGATGGCTCAAATTTAGTATCAACATAAGCACTAATAAATTCGTCTAAAGGCACACCGTATTGAAGACCTAAAGATATAGCTATTGCAAAGTTATTCATTAAAGCTTTTACTAACTCACCCTCTTTACTTGTATCAATAAAAATTTCACCTATTTTTCCATCCTCATATTCACCGGTATGTAAATATACTTTATGATCACCAATTGTTGCTTTTTGAATGTAGCCTTTTCTTCTATCAGGCATACTAAATCTTTTACTTACACCTTCATTAATTTTTTTAATAAAAGTTGTATTACTATCTTTTGATATAATTTTAGGTTCAGTTTTATCAGATATAATGTCTAATTTTTTAGTCTTTATCACCTTGTTATTAGAGTCTAGGTTTTTTGTTTTTCTAGTATCCAGCTTAACATCTAAAACCTCAAACTTTCCATCATCTCTTTTTTCTAAATTTGCTAATTCAGTTTCATTAATATCATCTAAATAATGGTTAACTTTGAAGCTACACGTATAATAAGTTTCTACTAAGTATTTTGCCATTTTTCCTCTAATTAAAATTTGTTTTGAATCTTAAGATAATTAATTTATATACAAATTCATACTTTAGTCTAATTTATATTATACAATCTTTAATTGAAGAAATAATAAAATTATATGTTGACACTTTTTAAAAAACTTTTCATCTGGTGGAATCAAGAAACTTTTGGAACAAAATTAAAAACAATATTTTTTGGAAAATTAGTTGGAAAAGATTCTTTTGGAAATAAGTACTACGAAAGCAAGTCAGGTAAGAGGTGGATCATTTATATTGATGAGGTAGATGCCTCAAAAATACCAAGTGAGTGGTATTCATGGATTCATTTTACAAATAACAATATAGAAAATAAACATGATTTAAAAAGATATGAATGGCAAAAACCACATCTGCCTAACCAAACTGGTACTGAAAATGCCTATCACCCAAATAAAAATAATGATGAGATTAAAAAAAAATATACTAGTTGGAAGAATTAATTTTTTTATAATTTTATTATATTTTATTTTTATAAACATAATTTCTTCAACGAAAGCGTTAGAAAATCAAGAAGCTCCGGAAAGTAAATTTATTGAGATAAAAATTCTAGACAAAGTTAGTTCTAAAAATAATCTTTTAAAAATAAAAATTGGAGAAGAAAAAAAATATAAAAACCTTTTAATAAAAAGTTTAAAGTGTAAAAATTCAGAATTTGATGATAATCCAGAAATTACAGCTTATCTTCAAGTTATAGATCTAACAAGTAATAATAATGATGAAGTTTTTGTATTTAATGGTTGGACTTTTTCATCAGGTCCTACAATAAACCCCTTTGATCATCCAGTTTATGATATTTGGTTAATGAAATGTTATTAGATAACTTTTTCGTTATCTAACCAGCTAACATTAAAATTAGATTTAATAAATTTTTCATGACTTAGTAATTTTTTATGAAGAGGTATTGTAGTTGTTATACCTTCAATTACGAATTCATCTAAAGAACGGTTCATTCTTTGAATTGCTTCTGTTCTATTTCTGCCATGGCAAATTAATTTACATACCATACTGTCATAATACGGTGTTACTTTGTAACCTTGAAATATTGCTCCATCTACTCTTGTTCTAAAACCAGATGGTTGATGACACATTCCTATGGTTCCAGGTGATGGTTGAAAATTTTTACTTGCATCTTCAGCATTAATTCTACATTCAATAGCATGTCCTCTTGGATTTATGTCACTTTGTTTTAGAGCTGTATCACCTGTAAATGCAATAAAAATTTGTTCTTTAATAATATCTATTCCAGTAACCATCTCAGTTACTGGATGTTCAACTTGAACTCTTGTATTCATTTCAAGGAAATAAAATTTTCCATCTTCATAAATAAATTCTACAGTTCCTGCACCTTCATATCCAATTTTGCTTACCATGCTCACAGTTCTTTCAAAAAGATCTTTTCTAATTTCATCATTTAGAACTGGGCTAGGTGTCTCTTCTATTAATTTTTGATGTCTTCTTTGAACGGAACAATCTCTCTCATGCAGATGAATAGTTCTATTTTTACCAGATAATATTTGAACCTCTATGTGTCTTGGATTTTGAAAAAACTTTTCAATATAAACTTCATCGTTCCCAAAGTATTTTTGAGCTTCTGATTTAGCTGTAGAGAACAGTGTTTGAAATTCCTCTTCTTTGTGAACAATTTTCATTCCTTTACCACCGCCACCACCTGAAGCTTTAATTAAAACTGGAAACCCTATTTCTTTACAAAGTTCCTTGGCTTCCTTGATATCTGTCACACCACCTTCAGATCCTTGAATAACAGGTAACCCATGTTCTTTAGCAATTTTCTTTGCTTGAATTTTATCACCCATCATTTTTATTAATTTTGATGAAGCACCAATAAATTTTATTTTATTTTCTTCTAACACTCTCGCAAAGTTTGCATTTTCAGATAAAAACCCATAACCGGGATGAACAGCTTCTGCTTTAGTAAGTTCAATCGCAGACATTAGTGCCGGTACATTTAAATAACTATTTGCTGGCTGATGAGATCCAATACAGACACTTTCATCGGCAAGTCTAACATGCATACTATCTCTATCAACATCAGAATGAACAGCTACAGTCGCAATGCCCCATTCTTTACAAGCACGTATAACTCTAACCGCAATTTCCCCACGGTTTGCAATTAAGATTTTTTTGAACATTAATCTAAGATAACAATAGTCTGACCAAACTCAACTGGTTGACCATCCTCAACACAAATTTCTTTTATAACTCCATCTGCTGTAGACGGAACATGATTCATCGTTTTCATAGCCTCTACGATCATAATCGTGTCACCTTTTTTAATTTTTTTTCCAATCTCTATAAATTTTTTAGCACCAGGTTCTGGAGCATGATAAGCAGTACCAATTATAGGCGAAGTTACTTCTGTACCTGCAGTTATTTTATATTTAGTTTTGTTAGTCGTTGGTGCTGAAGCGGCAACACTTATTACTTGATTTGAGCTAGGTGAAGTAGATTTAGATACTTTAATTTTAGTATCTTTTTCAGTGTACTCTATTTCAGTTAAATTAAACTCATTTAAATAATCTGTTAATTCTTTAATAATACTTTTATCTATTTTCATTTTTTAATATGTTTTGCATTGCAATTATGGCTAAAATATAACCATTATCTCCTAAACCAAAAATACCACCAGTAGCAACATCACTAATCAACGATTTTTGTCTAAATTCCTCTCTTTTATATATATTGGATATATGAAGTTCTATAATTGGTTTTTTGTAAATATCTAAAGCATCTCTAATAGCAACAGATGTGTGAGTGAAACCTGCTGCATTAATAATTATGCCATCAGATTTATTTTTTGCCTCTTGAATAATCGTAACTAATTCACCTTCAATATTTGATTGTGAAAATTCTAGATTAACATTTAATTCTTTTGCTTTAGCTAAACAATTGTTTTTTAACTGTTCAAAAGTTGTTGATCCATATTGTGATTGTTCTCTTTCACCTAATAGATTAAGATTAGGACCGTTAACAACAAGTATATTATTATTCATTCAGCTTTTATATAGTATGAAAAAAATAAAAAAAATAAAAATTAGAATAAATGGTAAATTATCAGCAATTAATGATAATTTAAGTCTATTAAGTTACCTAAAAGAATTAAAAATACCTTTAAAAAAAGTAGCAATTGAATTAAACCACGAAATAATAGATAAAAATAAGCTAAATAAAACCAAATTAAAAAAAGACGATAAGATAGAAATTGTTCATTTTATTGGAGGTGGTTAAAATTGAAAAAAGATCAATTAACAGTAGCTAATAAAAAGTTTAATTCCAGACTGATAGTTGGAACAGGTAAATATAAAACTATGTCAGAATGTGCAAAAGCTATAAAGCTATCTGGTGCCGAAATTGTTACAGTTGCAGTTAGAAGAGTAAATATTTCTAATAAAAAAAAACCATTATTAATGGATTATATAGATCCAAAAAAAATTACTTATTTACCTAATACCGCAGGATGTTTTAATTCAATAGAGGCACTTAGAACTCTAAGACTAGCAAGAGAAATAGGAGGGTGGAAATTAGTTAAACTTGAAGTTCTTGGAGACAAAAAAAATTTATTTCCAGACATGATTGAAACTTTAAAATCTACTGAAGTATTAACCAATGAAGGTTTTAATGTAATGGTTTACTGTAATGATGATCCACTAATGGCAAAAAGATTAGAGAATGCGGGAGCATGTGCGATCATGCCTTTAGCAGCTCCAATCGGTTCTGGTCTTGGAATACAAAATACAACAAATATAAAAATTATAAGAAGTCAGACAAAATTACCATTGATAATTGATGCTGGTTTAGGTCAAGCCTCAGACGCCACTATTGCAATGGAATTAGGTTGTGATGGTGTTTTAGCAAACACAGCAATAGCAAAAGCTAAAAAACCATTTGAAATGGCTTTAGCTTTTAAAAATGGAGTTATTGCTGGAAGACAATCTTTTTTAGCTGGCAGAATAGAAAAATTATTATACGGAAATCCATCTTCACCTGAAAAAGGAATTATCTAAACTGCTTTTTTGTAAAATTTCTTCTTGAAAAAAGATTTTTTTTTATAAGGTTTTTTTTTAATAGATTTATCAAAAATTTTATCCTCTTTTTCTTGCTCTTCAAGGTTTTTTAATTTTTCAAAGTGCTCGATTGTTTTGATTATTTTTTTAGTTTTATTTTGAAGGTTAATTATATATTCTGGTATTGTCAGTGTGTTATCAGCAATGATATCTATTTTTACTTTATTTTTATTTTCAAAATATTTTAGATCGTCAATAAAATTTTTTTTCATAAAATTAGATATTTTTTTACAAACTTTAAGTTCAACAAATTTGGCTTTATTCATAACAACTTCAACTTCTATTAATTTTAATATTTTTAGAGCAAAAGATTCATCTGTTAAAGTTACTTTCCATTTCACAACACTTTCTCTTAGTCTTTGTCTCGACATTTCTAAAAGTCCAAAATTACTAATTCTTCCAACTTGAATTCTTGCTCGATCTGTTCTACATTTTTCCTTCAGTTTTTTTTCAATCAATCTTCTATTTCCAAAACTCAACATATCAATAAAATCAATAATTATTAGTCCAGATAAATCTCTAATTTTTATTTGTCTTGAAATTTCTTCTGCAGCCTCAAGATTTGTATCTAACGCTGTATTTTCAACATTTTTTTGTTTTATTGAACTACCAGAGTTAATATCAATTGAAACCAAAGCTTCTGTTGGGTTTATAACCAAATAACCGCCAGATTTTAGTTTTATTTCTGTGTCGTACATCTCATTTAACTTTTGCTCAATATTTTCTTTAAAAAATAAAGGAACTTTATCTCTATATTTTTTAATTTTTTTAACATTAGAAGGCATCATCATCTTCATAAAAGTTTGTGCTTTTTTATAACCTTCATTTCCTTCAATGATTATATTTTTTGTATCTTCATCATACATATCTCTTAAGGTTCTTTTTATTATTTCACTTTCTTGGTGGATTAATGCAGGTGCAAGAGAGTTTAAAGCAAGATCTTTAATATTATTCCAAACTTTTATTAAAGACTCAAGGTCATAATCAATTTCATTTTTTGTTTTATTAGATCCAGCAGTTCTGACAATTAATCCCATTTCTTTTGGAATAATTATTTTATTTAAAATTACTCTTATTTTTTTTCTTTCACCAGGGTTAAAAATTTTACGTGATATCCCTCCACCCTTCGGTGTATTAGGCATCAATACAACATATTTTCCTGCTATAGAAATAAAAGTACTTAAGGCAGCACCTTTTTGACCTCTTTCATCTTTTGTGACCTGAATAAGTATTACTTGGTTTGGTTTTATAACTTCTTGTATTTTGTATCTTTTTGATTGAAACTTAGTTTCTGGTTTTTTAACTTCATCTATAGAAATAATTTCAGATATAACTTCTTCAGATGTAGAAACTTTAGTTTCTGATTCTGGTTTTATTTCGACAGGGTCATTAACTTCTAAATTACCTTCATGGATATTTTTTTCTTCTTGTTCTTCACTTTCTTTTTGAAGTTTTTCTCTTACTTTTTCTTCTTCCTCTTTTATTCTATCTAGATCACTTTGAGGTATTTGATAATAATCTGATTGAATATCGTTAAAAGATAAAAAACCATGTCTATCTCTTCCGAAATCAACAAAGGCTGCTTGCAGAGAGGGTTCTACACGACTAATCTTACCTAGGTATATATTGTTTTTTATTAAAGTATTTTTTAAACCTTCGTACTCATAGTCTTCAATATTTTCACCTGACTTAAGCACAACTCTAGTTTCATTGGGATGCGAAGCATCAATGTATAAATTTTTTTCCATATATTTTTTGCTAATTGTTTCATTTTTTATTTAATTTTGTATAAATTTTAATGCCATTACTTTAACAAATTTGTATATTAATTTATACTAAAATGAATAAAATTATTAAGAATATTGTTATATTAATATCTAGTTTAGTTTTATTAATAGGAATATTGATAATTTCAATTTTATGGGTATTTTCAAGTAAATTACCAGATTACAAATTTTTAAAAAGCTATAAACCGCCAGTTTCAAGCAAAGTATACTCTGGTGAAGGAGAATTGGTAAATGATTTTTCAACAGAAAAAAGAATTTTTGTTCCATATAAAGCAATACCAATAAAAGTAATCAATGCTTTTTTATCAGCCGAAGATAAAAATTTTTTTACTCATCCAGGGGTTGATGCAAGGGGAGTTTTAAGGGCTACAATTAATAATATTTCAAATATAGTTGCGTCGAGAAGATTAGAAGGTGCATCAACTATAACTCAGCAAGTAGCAAAAAATTTTTTATTATCTAATGAAGTTAGTTTAAATAGAAAATTAAAAGAAGCAATTTTAGCGTTTAGAATTGAAAGAGCACTTTCAAAAGAAAGAATATTGGAGTTGTATCTTAATCAAATTTATTTGGGAGAAGGGTCATACGGTGTTGCTTCTGCTAGCCTAGAATATTTTGATAAACCTATTAGTGAATTAAATTATGATGAAACATCTCTATTGGCAGCATTACCTAAAGCGCCCAGTAGATATAATCCTTATAAAAATATTGAATTAGCTAAATTCAGAAGAAATTTAGTTTTACAAAATTTGTTTGAAAATAGCCACATTAATAAAAAAAGTTATGAAAAATTTATTAATAATGAAATTTTATTAAAAAAAAGAAAAAAAATATTTTTAGAAGATAATCGCTATTACGTTGAAGATATAAGAAAAAATGTAATTGATAAGTTTGGTTATGAAAAAGTATATAAACAAGGTTTAAATATTAATACTCCAATTAATTTAAATTTGCAGAAAATTGCTACACAATCCTTAAGGAATGGATTAATACGTTACGATAAAAGAAAAGGTTGGAGAGGACCAATATTAAATAAAAAAAATTTAAATAATTGGTCTGATAATTTAGAAAAATTTAAGTTAGAAAGATCAATTAATTGGAAATTAGCAATAGTAAAAAAAATAAAAAAATTTTCGGTAGAAATTGAAACTGATAATAAATTAAAAGGATTTATAAAATATGAAAATATCTCTTGGACCAAAAAAGAATTAAATGAACTATTTAAGCTTGGTGACATTATCTACGTAGAAAATATTGACGAAAATAATTATGCATTAAGACAACTGCCAGAAGTTAATGGAGGAATTGTGGTAATGGATCCATTTACTGGAAGAGTTGTTGCATTAAGTGGAGGTTTTAGTTTTAAAAAAAGTGAATTTAACAGAGCTAGTCAAGCATTTAGACAACCTGGATCAGCATTTAAACCTTTTGTTTATGCTCTAGCATTAGAAAATGGGTATACACCTTCAACTTTAATTCTAGATGCTCCGTTAGTTTTAGAGCAAGGCTCAGATTTAAAAATGTGGAAACCAGAAAACTATGGGAAAAAATTCTATGGACCATCAACATTAAGAATGGGTTTAGAAAAATCTAGAAACTTAATGACTGTAAGAATAGCAAAAGATCTTGGTTTAAAAAAACTAGTTAATTTTTCTAAACAGTTAGGTATATACGATAATCCTAGCGAACTTTTATCAATCTCATTAGGCTCTGCAGAAACTACATTATTAAAATTAACTTCCGCTTATTGTTCTTTTGTTAATGGAGGTAAATTAATAAAGCCAATAATGATAGACAGAATTCAAGATAGTGAAGGAAATACAATACTCAATAATGAGAAAAGAAAATGTATAAATTGTGATCAAATATCATCTTTAAGTAATAAATATCCAAATATAGAGAATAAATTCCCACAAATATTTTCTCCAGAAACTGCATATCAAATGACTTCAATATTAGAAGGTGTGATTCAAAGAGGTACAGGGAGAAAATTAAAAAATCTTAATCTGGATATAGCTGGAAAAACAGGAACAACAAATAAAAATACTGACACTTGGTTTATTGGCTTTACTTCAAAACTTGCAGTGGGTGTATATGTTGGTTCAGACAACCCAACATCTTTAGGGAGATATGAAACTGGAGCAAAAACAGCATTACCAATATTTAAAAGTTTTATGAAAAATGCAATTAAAAAGAAAGAGGCAAGACCCTTTAAGGTTGCAGATAATATTTTAATGATGGTTATAGACCCTTTAACTGGTCAAAAAGCTCAATTTGTATCTAAAACAACAATTATAGAATCTTACAAAAAAAATATTACAACAAAAGAAAATTTTATAAATTTAGACATTAATAATAGATTAAAAAATAATAATATATTAAGGTTCTATTAATGGAAAATGAATATTTAAATCATAAGAAAGAAATAGAAAAAATTAATCAAAGAATAAAGGAGTACCTTTGAGAAGAATAATATATACTCCATTCTAGAAAAAAATAATAAAAAAATGTTAGAAGCCAATTTTTGGCAAAAAAAATCAAACTCACAAAAAGTAATTAAAGAAAAAAAACTACATGAGGATTTAATTCATTCTTATGATTATTCTGTTAAATCATTAAAAGATTTAGATGAGTTAAATGAGTTAGCTTTTGAAGAAAAAAATCAATCTATAATTAATGAAGTTCTAGAAAATACTAAAAAATTAAAAATTTTAACAAAAAAAAATGAAACAAAATGTTTTCTTTCAAATGAGAGTGATAGCTTAGATTGTTATATAGAAATACACGCGGGAGCAGGAGGTACAGAAAGTCAAGATTGGGCGGAGATGTTAAGAAGAATGTATTTAAAGTGGTCAATAAATAAAGGTTTTAAATCTCAATTAATAAGCGAACATAAAGGTGATGAAGCGGGAATAAAATCATCAACAATTAAAGTTGAAGGTGATTATATTTATGGATGGTTAAAATCTGAGTCAGGAATTCATAGATTAGTAAGAATATCTCCATTTGACTCAGGTGCAAGAAGACATACAAGTTTTGCTAGTATATGGATTTACCCAGTCGTTGATGAAAATATTGATGTTGAAATTATAGAAAAAGATTTAAGAATTGACACCTATAGATCTAGTGGAGCAGGAGGACAACATGTAAATACAACAGATAGTGCCGTTAGAATTACACATATGCCTTCAAAAATTGTAGTCCAATGTCAGAATGAAAGATCTCAACATAAAAATAAAGAAACGTGTATGAATATGCTTAAAGCAAGATTATATGATTTTGAAATTAAAAAAAGAGAGAAAGAAAATCAAAGCAATCAATCTTCTAAAGCAGAAATAGGATGGGGCCATCAAATAAGATCTTACATTCTTCACCCGTATAGATTAGTCAAAGATAACAGAACTAATTTTGAAAGCTCAAATCCTGATAAAGTATTAGATGGAGAAATAGACAATTTTTTAGAAAGTTCGTTATATAAGATAAAATGAATAAAAAATTAATTAAATTTTTATTATTTATATTGGCAGTTTTAATTTTAGTAATTTTTTATTTAAGTATTTTTGGATTTAGTACAGAAAAATTTAACAATAAAATTAAAACAGAAATTTTAAATATAAACAATGAAGTAAATTTAGAATTAAAAAATGTTAAATTTTTATTAAGTTTATCTAATTTATCACTTAATGTTAAAACATTTGGACCAGAAGTATTTTTTAATAATCACAAATTAAAATTAGAATATATAAAAACAAATATATCTATAAAATCTTTTATTAACGATGAGTTTGCAATTGAAAATTTACAGATATCAACAAAAGCAATTAAACTGAATGAGATTGTTCAATTAGCAAGATCATTTGAGAATTCAACAGCATTATTCTTACTAAATAAAATTGTTAAAGATGGTTTTTTAATTGGAAATATTAATTTAAATTTTGATAGTAATGGAAGAATTAAAGATAACTACGAAATTAATGGTGTTATTAAAAATGGAAAATTAGTTATATTAGGTAAACATAATATTAATAATTTAAATTTATTTTTTAAGATTAAAGACAAAGAATATTTTTTTGAAAATATAGAAACAAATTTCAATCAATTAAAATTATCCTTACCATTAATAAAAATTAAAGAAAAAAATAATCAATTTTTAGTCAATGGGAAATTAACAAGTAGTGAAAAAGATACTGATATAAAATTATTAAGAAGCTTATTAGGAGATAGTTTTAAAGTTTTTAATATAGAAAAAATCAATTTTAATTCAGATAATGATTTTACTTTTATTATTAGTAAAAAATTTAAGATTAGTGATTTTAATTTAGAGTCAATAATTAATTTAAATAATCTTGATTATAAGAATAATTTTTTAGATCTTAAAAAATATTTTCCAAATATTAAAGAATCAATTAGATTAGAAAACCATAAAGTTTTAATTAATTATAAAAACAATCAATTAGAAATTAGTGGCAAAGGTAAGATAATAATTGAAGATAAATCAGATATGTTAAATTACAATATAACAAAAAAAAATGATCAATATTTTTTCAACACAAATATTAGCATTAATAAAAATCCATTTTTAATTAATATATTACAATATGAAAAAAAAGAAGATTTAGAATTATTAATAAAGTTAATTGGTGTCTATAAAAAAAATAATCAAATTAAATTTGATTTAATTTCCTTAGAAGAAAATGATAATCGTTTTTTGATTAAGAATTTAAATTTAAATAATAAATTTAAAATTTATGATATTAAATCATTAGAATTAAATTATGTTAATAATAAAAAAATAAAAAACGAAATTAATTTAAAAAAAAATAAAAAAAACTATGAAATATATGGAAAAAGTTTCGATGCTTCCCAATTAATTTATGATCAATTAAATAATGATGAAGATTCCATATCTGTATTTAGTGATCTCAACACTAGTATAAATGTTAAAATTATTAAAACTTATTTAGATAATGTTACATTTGTAAACGGTTTAACTGGAAATTTAGATTTTAGAAATAATAAGATAAATAAATTAAATTTAGATTCAAGTTTTACAAATAATAAGAAATTAACCTTAACTGTTAATAAAAATGAAAATAATGAAACAATTACTACACTTTTTTCCGACTATCCTAAACCATTAGTTAAACAGTATAAATTTGTAAAAGGTTTTGAAGAAGGTATTTTAGATTTTTACTCTATAAAAAAAAATGGCATTTCAAACTCAGTATTAAAAATTGATAATTTTAAAGTGCAAGAAGTACCAGTTTTAGCTAGGTTGCTAACACTGGCATCGTTACAAGGAATTGCTGATCTATTAACTGGCGAAGGTATAAGATTTACAAATTTTGAAATGAAATTTACAAATAAAAAAGGATTAATGACCGTAGATGAAATGTATGCGATTGGTCCTGCAATCTCAGTTTTGATGGATGGGTATATAGAAACTAAGAAATTAATTAGCTTACGAGGAACACTAGTTCCAGCAACGACTATAAATCGAACAATAGCATCAATTCCTTTGATTGGCAAAATACTTGTAGGAAAAAAAACTGGAGAAGGAGTTTTTGGTGTCAGTTTTAAAATTAAGGGTTCTCCAAAAAATCTAAAAACAACTGTAAACCCAGTTAAGACATTAACTCCCAGATTTATAACTAGAACTTTAGAAAAGATTAAAAAAAATTAAGACAGATCAACTTTAACATGTCTTTTTTTGCCAAGAGATAATTTAATGAAATTATCTTTGAATAGTTCTTTTGTAATGACTAATTTTTCATCATTAATTAGCTGATTATTAATTTTAACACCGTTACCTTTGATTAATCTTCTAATTTCACTTTTAGAAATTTCTAATCTAGATAAAATAATTAAGTCAATGATATTTAATTTCTTATCTAATTGTTTTTTATTTATTGAAATCGAAGGTAACTCTGAGCCTAATGAATTTTCAGAAAATGTTTTTTTTGCTGTTTCTTCACTTGCTTTAGCTTCTTTTTTACCATGCAACATGGAAGTAGCCTCATTAGCTAGGGTAATCTTTAGTTGATTAATATCTTGGTTTTTAATTTTTTCTATTTCTTCAACACTTAAATCTGTAAAAATTTTAATAAATTTTAAAACGTCTCTATCATCTATATTTCTCCAAAATTGCCAATAATTATAAGGTGATAAATTTTTTTTATCTAACCAAACTGCTCCAGTTTCTGTTTTTCCCATTTTAGCACCAGATGCTAAAGTTATTAATGGGGTTGTTAATCCATAAGCCTGTTTATTTGAATATCTTTTTATTAGCTCAACACCATTTACAATATTTCCCCATTGATCAGATCCACCCATTTGTAAAACACAATTTTCTTTTTTATTTAATTCTAAAAAGTCATAAGCCTGTAAGATCATATAATTAAATTCCATATAACTTAGTGATTGTTCTCTTTCTAATCTAGTTTTTACACTGTCAAAACTTAGCATCTTATTTATTGTAAAATGTTTACCGATGTCTCTTAAAAAAGAAATATAATTTAAATTCTTAAGCCAAGAATAGTTATTTACAAATATTGGTTTAGTTTTGGGGTCTTTAACATCTAAAAAATTTTTTAATATCTTTTCTATATTTTTAATATTTTTTTCTATCTCTTCTTCACTTAATATAGTTCTTGTTTTTTCTTTACCTGAAGGGTCACCAATTCTTGTAGTTCCACCTCCGAGTAATACTATTGGTCTGTGTCCATGTCTCTGCAATAATCTTAAACACATAATTTGAAGCAAGCTACCAACGTGTAAACTTTCCGCTGTACAATCAAAACCTATATAACCATTGATTTTTTTTTTATCTAATAATTTAGATAATTCGTCTTCATTTGTACATTGGTAGAAGAATCCTCTATCTTTAAACTCTTTTAAAAATTTATTCATAGGTTTATAGTTCTACAATATACAAATTTTTATAAAAAAAAATAAGAATGGGAAAGATTTATACCTCCTTGGGATTAATGAGCGGTACATCAATGGATGGTATAGATTTATCTATTATTCGTTCTAATGGTGAAAATGAATATGCGGCAGTTTTTGATAAATATTTTGAATATGATAAGGGCCTATATCAAGATTTAACAAATCTTAGACGTAAAATAAAGAGCTCTAAAGACCTTAAATTTCAAGTAGAAATAGTCAAATCTCTTGAAAAAAAAATTACTTTGTTTCATGCAAAAGTTACAAACGAAGTGCTTAAAGAAAGCAATATAAATATAGATTTTATAGGTTTCCACGGTCAAACTATTTTTCACAATGCTGAAGAAAAACTTTCCAAACAATTAGGAGATGGAAAATTATTATCGAGTCTTACTAAAAAAACAGTTGTTTATGATTTTAGGCAAAATGATTTAATAAAAGAAGGTCAGGGGGCACCATTAGCGCCAATATTTCATCAACTGATTGTAAATAAAAATAAAATTGATTTACCAGTTTGTATTCTAAATATAGGTGGCGTAGCAAATTTAACAATTATAACTTCTCATGAAGTTAATAATCTTAAAAGCTATGATATAGGCCCTGGAAACTGTCTAATAGATGATTGGATTAGAAAAAAAATAAAAAAAAAGTATGATGAAAATGGTAAATCTGCAAAACTTGGAAAAACAAATGAAATTATTTTAAATCAAGCATTAGATAATTTTAATTATAAAAAAAATAAAAGTAACTTATCATTTGATGTTAAAGATTTTGATTTAAGTTTTGTTCGTGGTTTTTCTTTGGAAGATGGTGCATCAGTATTAACAGATTTTACAGGAAAAATTATAACCTCATCTCTTATAAGTTTATTATCTATTGAAAAAAATAAAGTTTGGAAGGTTTTAATTTGTGGTGGTGGTAGAAAAAATTCTTATTTAATGGAAAGTATTAAGAAAATAAATTCAAAAAATTTTGTTATACAAACAATAGATAGTTATGGTATTAATGGTGATTTTGTTGAGTCCCAAGCTTTTGCATTTCTTGCAATTAGATCTCATTTAAACTTACCAATTTCTTTTCCAAATACAACTGGTTGTAATGAACCCTGCACTGGTGGAGTAATAGTTAGAAATTATTAAAATAAAGCTGATTCTTTTTTAATATATTTATTCAAGTTTTTCATTAGGATATCTTCATTTTTTGAAAAGAAATGATTTGCATCAGTTATAGATTGAAAATCAACTTTAATACCTTTTTGTGCACTTAATCTATTGTCTAGTTCAATAATGTGTTCTAATGGAACTAATTCATCTTTTTTTCCATAAATCACTAACCCTGATGTAGGACAAGGTGAAAGAAAAGAAAAATCATAAACATTGGGTTGGGGAGAAATAGCTATGAATCTATTTATTTCTGGTCTTCTCATTAGTAATTGCATTGCAATTAAAGATCCAAAAGAGAATCCTGTTATCCAACACTGTGAATTGTCAAAGTTTTCTCTTTCCAACCAATCTAATGCAGCAGCAGCGTCTGCTAACTCACCTTGGCCATTGTCAAATTCTCCATTACTTTTTCCAACACCCCTAAAATTTACCCTGCATACAGAAAACTCGTTATCCATAAAGGTATGAAATGTGTCTACTACAACTTTATTATTCATTGTGCCTCCATATTGTGGATGAGGCTGCAACACTAGCGCTATAGGAGATGTATTTTTATTGCTCTTATAATACTTGGCTTCCAATCTCCCAGCTGGTCCAGGTATAAAAACTTCAACTATTTTATTATCCATAAATGCGATTGGTAATTATTCTCAAAAAAAATTAAGTTATTTATAAAAAAAATACTTTTTACATAGGTTAGCAACAAAAGGCTATTTTTTTATTTAGTAAACTTGACTAATTTAGTATGGTATATATATAAACCCTAGTAAATAAAGACTTTTTATGAAATTAACTACAAAAGGAAGATATGCAGTGATGGCTTTGGCTGACCTAGCTAAATTCGATAATGGAAGCCCTGTTCCATTAAGAGACATTTCTTTAAGACAAGGTATTTCTTTACTTTATTTGGAACAAATTTTTTCAAAGTTAAAAAAAGATAATATCGTTAAAAGTATAAGAGGAGTGAGTGGCGGATATATCTTAACAGCTAAACCTGATCAAATAAAATTATCAAATATTTTTTCAGCGGTTCATGAAGAGATAAAAACTGTTCAATGTAAAAAGGAATCCAAAAAAGGATGTACTGGTAAATCCTCAAAGTGTATTACACATGATTTGTGGGATGAACTTGAGAAGCATATTAATAATTTTTTTGAACAAAAAAATTTGAAAGATCTCATAACTAATATAACAGAAAATAGAAACTAAGATGGATACTAGAGAAAAAGAAATAGAAAATTTAAAAAAATATAAATATGGTTTTACAACTGATATTGAAAACATAAGAGCCCCCAAAGGTTTAAGTGAAGAGGTTATAAGATTTATTTCAAAAATAAAAAAAGAACCTGAATGGATGCTTAATTTTAGGTTAAAAGCATTTGAAAGGTTTAAACAATTAAAAGAACCTAATTGGCAAAAACCAAAATATCCAAAAATTGATTATCAGGATCTTTATTATTATTCTGCACCAAAGAGTATGAAAGATAAACCTACAAGTCTTGAAGAGTTGGATCCTAAATTACTTGAGACTTATAAAAAACTAGGAATACCTTTACAAGAACAAGCAAGATTAAATGGTATAGCAGTTGATGCAGTATTTGACTCAGTATCTGTCGCAACAACTTTCAAGGGAGAGTTAATAAAACAAGGAATAATTTTTTGTTCAATGTCAGAGGCTATTCAAAAACATCCAGAGCTTGTTAAAAAATATCTTGGATCAGTTATACCAATAACAGATCATTTTTTTGCAACTTTGAATTCTGCGGTATTTACAGATGGATCATTTGTTTACATTCCAGAAGGGGTTAGATGTCCAATGGAGCTATCAACTTATTTTAGAATTAATGCTTCAGAGACTGGTCAATTTGAAAGAACATTAATTATAGCTGAAAAAGGAAGTTACGTTAGTTATCTAGAAGGCTGTACAGCTCCTATGAGAGATGAAAATCAACTTCATGCAGCAAACGTAGAGTTGGTTGCATTAGATGATGCTGAGATTAAATATTCAACAGTTCAAAATTGGTATCCAGGAGATAAAGATGGTAAAGGTGGTATCTATAATTTTGTAACTAAAAGAGGTTTATGCAAGGGTAAAAATTCTAAAATTTCTTGGACACAAGTCGAAACAGGTTCGGCAATCACTTGGAAATATCCAAGCTGTATTTTAAAAGGTGATAATTCTGTTGGTGAATTTTATTCTATAGCCATCACCAACAATCATCAAAAAGCAGACACTGGCACTAAAATGATTCATCTAGGAAAAAACACCAAGAGTAAAATCATTTCAAAAGGAATTTCGGCTGGTTTCTCTGATATGATGTATAGAGGATTAGTAGATATTTCATCTAAAGCAGACAATGCTAGAAATTTTACGCAATGTGACTCACTTTTAATGGGTAATGACTGTGGAGCCCATACTATTCCATATATAAAAAATAAAAACTTAAAATCAAATATTGAGCATGAAGCAACAACATCAAAAATTAGCGATGACCAGTTATTTTATTGTAATCAAAGAGGTTTAAATCAAGAGGAGGCTATAGGTTTAATAGTCAATGGTTTTTGCAAAGAAGTGCTTCAACAACTTCCAATGGAATTTGCAGTAGAGGCACAAAAGCTAGTAGGAATTAGTTTGGAAGGAAGTGTAGGATAAATGTTAAAAATTAAAGACTTAAAAGCAAATATAGACAATAAAGATATTTTAAAAGGATTAAATCTTGAAATTAAACCTGGAGAAGTTCATGCACTTATGGGCCCAAATGGATCTGGAAAAAGTACACTCTCTAATGTTTTGTCAGGAAAAAAAGGCTATGAAATAAGTGGTGAGGTCATATTTGAAGAAAAAAATTTATTAGACTTAGAGATTGAGGAAAGAGCACATAAAGGAATATTTTTAGCTTTTCAATATCCATTAGAAATTCCAGGTGTTAATACAAATATTTTTTTGAAATCATCTTTAAATGCAATTAAAAAATCTAGAGGAGAAAAAGAATTAGATGCAATAGAGTTTTTAAAACTAGTTAAACAAAAAGCATTAGATTTAAAATTTGATGAAAAAATTTTAAGTAGACAGCTTAATGTTGGATTTTCAGGTGGAGAAAAAAAGAAAAACGAGATACTACAAATGTCTATATTAAATCCTAAGTTGTCTATTTTAGATGAAACAGATTCTGGTCTTGATATTGATGCTTTAAAAATTGTTTCAGAAGGTGTAAACGAGTTGAGAAATCAGGATAATTCATTTTTAATCATCACTCATTACCAAAGGTTGCTAAATTATATAAAACCTGACTTTGTTCACGTTTTGATTGATGGAAAAATAGTTAAATCTGGGAGGTCAGAGTTAGCTTTAGAACTTGAAAACAAAGGGTATGAAAGTTTTAATTAAATGGAAGAGCAAGTAAAAAACGATTTAATTAATATTATAAAAAATTTATCTCCTTTAGAAAAAGAAGAGGATATTAAAGAAAGAAAACATCATCTTACAGAATTTCTCAAAACTGGATTTCCAAATAAAAGAATGGAAGACTGGAAGTTTTCAGACTTAAATCAAATAATTTCTTCAAATATAAAAGAACTTAAATTCTTCGATAATAATTTAGATAATACTGAGTATGATCAATCAAATATTTTAAACTTCGAACATAATAAGATTATTTTTACTAATGGTTTAGTATCTAAAATTGATTTTTGCCATGAAGAAAAAGCTAGATTTGAAGTTATGCACAACATTACAGAAACAAATACAAAAAAAATTTCTCGTTTACATCATGGTGATGAATTTGCAAATACATATGTAGATGGAAGATCTTATGAAACAGAAGAAAAAAACCCTCTAATATTATTGAATAATGGACTTAAGTTCACTCATATCAGATTACAGGTTAAGAAAAATTATGAATTCAAAAAACCTTTGGTTGCATACAATTTTACAAATCAAAAACTTAAATCTACAGCAATCAATTTAAGATTTGATGTTGAATTAAAAGAAAACAGTTTCTTAAAAATGATTAATTTATTTAATGATGACTCTGATAATAATTTTATAAACATTAATCACCAATATAAAATATCTGACAATGCGGTACTTAAAAATTATAAAATAGATCATAAAAATAATTCAAATATAAAATATTTTTATAATAATATTGATTTAGGGAAAAATAGCATTGCAGAAAACTTTATTTTTTCAACAGGATCAAAATTTTTAAAAAATGAAATTAATTGTAATTTAAATGATGAATATAGTTCTGCATTTATTAATGGAATTTTAAATTTAAAAGAATCTAAACATCATGAAATAAAAACAAATATTAATCACAGAGCAGCAAATACTAAGAGTTATCAATTAGTTAAGAGCGTATTAAATGATAATTCAAAAGGAGTTTACCAAGGAAAAATTTATGTATGTAGAAATGCTCAAAAAACAGATGGATATCAGCTTAGTAAAGCTTTGCTACTCAGTGAAAATACTGAATTTGATGCAAAGCCAGAGTTAGAAATCTATGCTGATGATGTTAAATGTTCTCATGGATCAACTTCAGGTAATTTAGATGAAGAAGCAATATTTTATTTCATGTCTAGAGGTTTGAATTACAAACAATCTAGAGAGCTTCTGATTAATGGATTTTTATTAGATGTTGTTGAAAAAATAACTGATACAGAAATTAAAGATTTAATTAAAAACATAATGGGAATTAAAGAATGAGCATAGATAATATAAAAAAAGAATTTCCAATTTTTAATAGTAAGGTTCACAATAATGACCTTGTATACTTAGATAGCGCAAACTCATCTCAAAAACCACAATCAGTTATAGATAGAGTAAATGATTTTTATAGTAAGGAGTTTTCAAATGTGGGTAGAAGTGTACATTACTTAGCTGTAGCAGCAACTAATCTTTATGAAACAACAAGATCTTCTGTACAAAAATACATCAATGCAAAAGATAAAAATGAAATTGTTTTCACAAAAGGAGCAACAGAAGCAATTAATCTTATTGCTAATACCTTTGGTCAAAAATATTTAAAAGAAGGAGATGAAATTCTTATAACTGAACTAGAACATCACTCAAATTATGTACCTTGGCATTTTTTAAGAAAATCTAAAGGAATAAAAATTGAATTTGCTGAAGTTAATAGTGACGGTGAGGTTACTATCGAAAATATTGAAAAAAAGATTACATCAAAAACTAAATTGATTGGAATTACTCACTTATCTAATGTCACAGGTGCAATTTTACCAATTAAAGAAATAACAGAACTAGCACACTCAAAGGGCATAGCAGTTTTGGTGGATGGATGTCAGGGAGCTCCTCATTTAAAGTTAGATATGCAAGATTTAGACTGTGATTTTTATGCTATTTCTTGTCATAAAATGTATGGCCCAACTGGATTAGGAATACTTTATGCAAAGAAAAAATGGTTAGAAGAACTACCTCCATATCAAGGCGGGGGTGGAATGATTAAAGAAGTTAAGAAAGATAGTATTTCTTATGGAGATTTGCCTAATAAATATGAAGCAGGAACAATGGCAACAGCGCAAGTAATAGCTTTTGATAAATCTATAAAATTTTTAGAAAAAATTGGGATAGAAAATATAATTAATCATGAACAAGAATTAATTGAATATGGTCAAGAAATATTAAGAAAAAATAATTCTGTAAAACTAGTTGGTAGCCCAAAAAATAAAGGTGCTGTTTTATCTTTTACTATAGAAGGGGTTCACCCGCATGATATTGCAACAATATTAGATGAAGATGGAGTAGCAATAAGAGCTGGACATCATTGTTGTCAAATACTTCATGATAAATTAGGAATAACAGCTAGTGCCCGTGCATCATTAGGAGTTTACAATACAAAAGATGATTTAGATCAACTCAATTCATCAATTAACAATTGTAAAAAAATTTTTAATTTATAATGAATATTAAAGAACTTTATCAAGAAATAATTTTAGAACATGGAAAAAATCCAAGAAATTTAAGAAAGACAGATAATTTTAACAAAGATGCAAAAGGTAATAATCCTTTATGTGGTGATAATGTTCATGTTTATTTAAAACTTAATGAGAAAAAAAAGATAGAAGACATATCATTTGAAGGAAGTGGTTGTGCAATTTCAATGGCTTCAGCTTCTATTATGACAGATTTATTAAAAGGAAAAGAAGAATTGGAAGTTAAAGAAATTGTTAATGATTTTTTGGGAATGATTAAAGAAAATCCAGAATTGGAATCAAAAAAATTAAAAAAAGATGAAAAAACTAAACTTATGTGTTTGTCAGGTGTAAAACAATACCCAATGAGAGTAAAATGTGCTACTTTATCTTGGCATACTTTAATATCTGCAATAGATAATACTCAGGAAGAAATTAATACTGAAAGGTTAGATTAAATATGGATTTAAAAAAAGAAATAATAGAAGAGATCAGAAAAATTTATGATCCTGAAATACCAGTTAATATTTATGAACTTGGCTTAATCTATAATGTTAAAGTAGAAAACAATAATACAGCTAAAATTATAATGACTTTAACTTCACCTAATTGTCCAGTTGCAGAAAGTCTACCAAAGGAAGTTAAAGATAGTGTTATGCAAGTTGAAGGTATTGAAAAAGTAGATCTTGATTTAGTTTTTGAACCACCGTGGGATAAATCAATGATGTCTGAGGCTGCAAAATTGGAGTTAAATTTATAATGAATCAAATAATAAAATTAAGTGATAATGCCGCCAATAGAATTAAAGAAATCATGGCAGGTGTAGAATCTAATTCTGTTGGAGTAAGAGTAGCTGTTAAGTCTGGTGGATGTGCGGGAATGTCTTACATTATGGAATATGCTAAAAAAATTAATCCTAATGATGAAGTTATTGAAGATAAGGGTGTTAAAGTTTTTGTTGATGCAGCAGCAGTTATGTATCTGCTTGGAACTGAAATGGACTATAAAAAAGAGGAGTTTTCATCTTCCTTTGTTTTCAATAATCCCAATGAATCTGAGCGTTGTGGGTGTGGAGAGTCCTTTAAAGTATAATCACCCATTTTAAACATAGCAGAGTTGCATAATTTGCATATCTAGTATATAAGATAGGTATGAATAAGTTTGAATTTAAAAATCTTGTTAAAACTTTAGAAAAGTCTTTGAAAGAAAGATCTTTTTTTAAAATCCTACGTAAAGAGGTTAATACTGGTGCAAATGGTACACAGGATTACGTTGTTAAAAAGGGAATTAACAAAAATACAATTGCTACTACTAGACAGTAATTATTTCTAACTACTGTAATACATCTCAAATTCTACAGGATGAGGAGCGTGTTCGAATTTATGTATTTCTTCAAACTTTAATGCTATGTAAGCATCAATTTGATCATCAGTAAATACACTACCCTGAGTTAAAAACTCTCTATCTTTATCAAGACTCTCCATTGCTTCTCTCAAAGAACCACAAACAGTAGGAATATTTTTTACCTCTTCTGCCGGGAGTTCATATAGATCTTTATCAAAAGACTTACCTGGATTAATTTTCTTTTGAATTCCATCAAGGCCAGCCATAAGCATTGCGGCAAAAGTTAAGTAAGGGTTACCAGCAGCATCTGGAAATCTTATTTCACATCTCGCACCATTTTTATTTAAAGTAATTGGAATACGGCATGAAGCAGATCTATTTCTTGCTGAATAAGCAAGTAGAACTGGTGCCTCAAATCCAGGAATTAATCTTTTATAACTATTTGTTGTTGAGTTAGCAAAAGCATTAATAGCTTTTGCATGTTTTAATATTCCACCTATATAATATAAAGCTGTTTGAGATAATCCAGCATAAGCATCACCTGAAAATACAGGTGTTTTACCTTTCCAGATAGATTGGTGAATATGCATTCCTGAACCATTATCGCCAGCTACTGGTTTAGGCATAAATGTTGCTGTTTTCCCAAAAGAATGAGTTACCATTTGAACTACATATTTATATAATTGAACATTGTCAGCTTGATCAACTAAAGTACCAAAGTACATTCCAAGTTCATGTTGACTTGGAGCAACTTCATGGTGATGTTTTTCAACTTTTATTCCAACTTCTCTTAAATTTTTTAGATATTCACTTCTCATATCCTGTTCACTATCAACTGGAGGCACTGGAAAATATCCACCTTTAACTGGAGGTCTATGCCCCATATTTCCATTAGCATATTCTGTACCTGAATTGTAAGGACCTTCTTTACTATCTATTTTAAAACCAGTATTATTAGGATCATTGTTAATTCTAACGTCATCAAATACAAAAAATTCTGGCTCAGGTCCAAAGAACGCTTTATCGCCAACACCAGACTTTTTTAAATATGCTTCAGCTTTTTTTGCTATTCCTCTTGGATCTCTTTCATAAGGAGTTCTTTTAACTGCATCCAAGATATCACAGAAAAGAACTAGGGTATTGTGAGAAGTAAAAGGATCCATAAACATTCTATTTGGATCTGGTTTTAATATCATGTCAGATTCATTAATAGCTTTCCAGCCAGCTATAGAAGAACCATCAAAGAAAACACCATCATTGATCATTTCTTCATCAACAATAGTTACATCCATAGTTAAATGCTGAAGTTTTCCTCTTGGATCAGTAAATCTTAGATCAACAAATTCTACTTCTTTCTCTTTAATAAATTTTAGGACATTGCTAGTACTCATAATTTCTCTCCTTTTAAATTTTGTAAGTCTCTATTATCAAAGATTCTTTAAATAATATTGCTTGATTAATAAATACCACCTATGCATTATTCGCATATACATTAAACTGCTAATTTCTAAATTAGCAATCAATTGTTAGTTGAATAATGAGTTTATTAGATAAAGAGCCAGTTAAAAGAGCCAAAAAAGCACTTAGGGATTTTGACAAATTATTAAGTGTAATTGTTTTAGATGACTCGGCTCGTACAGCAAAAGATGCTGCATTATCTTTAAATTGTGAAGTTGGAGCAATAGTCAAAAGTTTGTTATTTAGAACTGAAGACTCATTCATTTTGTGTTTAATTGCTGGAGATAAAAGAGGTTCTATAAATAAACTCAAAAAAATAACTAATAAAAAAAATATTTCAATGGCAAATCCTGAGGAGGTTAAAACTCAAACTGGCTATACAATAGGTGGTGTTTCGCCAGTTGGTCACATAGCGTTTGTAGAAATTTTAATAGACAATTCACTAAAAAGATTTAATCATTTATATGCAGCAGCTGGTCATCCAAATTGTGTTTTTAAAATAGATTTTAAAAAACTTCAAAAAATTACAAATGGTAAAGTTGAGGAATTAATAGAATGAGACAACCAAAGATAATTGATTACGTATTATTAACTTTTTTGGCTTTAATTTGGTCTTCAGCTTTTTTTAATATTAAAATTGCAACCTATTCTTATGGACCAATAACTATTTCTTTAGGGAGGGTATTTTTTGGTGCCATTCCAGTATTACTACTGTGTTTATATAAAAAAATAAAAATTGAAGCTTTTTCAAAAGATTGGCACTGGTTCGCAATGATAGGTTTTATTAATTTGGTAGCACCATTTTTTTTAATAAGTTATGGCGTAAAGTCAGTACAAAGTAATTTAGCTGCAATATTGATGTCTACTACACCTTTAAGTTCTACAGTATTAGGACATTTTTTTACAAAAAATGAAAAATTTAATTTTATTAAAACATTTGGAATACTAATTGGATTTTCTGGAATCATTTACTTATTTTCTGATAATCTATTAATAAATGATAATAACTTTATTTCGGCACTATTAATTTTACTTGGATCAACTTGCTATGTAATCGGTGGAGTTTTAACTTTAAAAATCAGTAAAAAGAAAAATGAAAATGTAACAGGATCTATCTTAATATGGGCAATTATAATGTTAATACCATTAGCTAGTTTTATTGAAAAACCATGGAACTTGAATCCTAGTATAGAGTCAACAATTTCAATAATTTATTTAGGAATTGTTTCTACAGGCATAGCTTGGCTATTAAGATTTAGAATTTTAAAAAATAATGGCCTAATATTTCAATCACAGGTATCATATTTGATACCTATTTTTGGAATGATTTTAGGGTATATATTCTTAAAGGAAATGATTACTGCTAAGATTATAGTTTCATTAACAGCAGTCCTTATAGGACTTTATTTTGTAAAAAAAGCAGATTTTAAAAAATTATAAATGGAAAAAGAAAAAAAAGATTTAAAAGAATTAAAAGAGAAAGATTTAAAAGATTTTAATAATTATTGTGAAGAGTGTAAAAAAGAAGACGAAAGTGTATCTCAAAATTTAATATTAATAAGTTTAAAAATTTGTAATTCTTGTAAAACTTCAAAAACTATTTTTCCAATCTAGCTTATAGTGCTAATAGGAAGAGCATTCATTCTACTCATTACAAACGATATTGATAAAAATGCAATTATAAGAAAAGATAAAAAAACAATTCCAAAAGATTTAACATTTGATTTCAAATTTAAAATTTGTTTTGTTGAAATTATTAACCCAGCAAAAATCCAAAATTGTGTTAAAAAAATTATAGGAATCATCAAATCTGGAGTAACAGCAAAAAATCTCAATATTCCTGGTGCATGAGCATATCCAACTCCAATAAGTATCTTTTTAAATGGGACTTTATTCTCTTTATCGGGAAATAATTTTACACCAACTACAAATATGAATAAGGTCCAAACGAACCAGGTAAGTATTGCAGTTAAACCTGACATTGCAACAGCAGTTTTAATTACAGTGTTTGCTGCAACGGCTCCAGCAATACCATCAAGTATCATTATTAGTCCTGCAAAATAAATAGCAGCTTCACCAAAATTTTTATTGTCCTTGTAAAGAGTTTTATCTAATTTTATAGATCTAACGATTATACTTAAAAATTCACCAAACATTATTTATCTTTTTTAATTTTGTGCTTTGTAAGAAACAAGTAGCGATAAGAGTATTAAAGCAATTATAATTATTATGCAAACTACAATGAGTAATGTTTACGTTACTATTAATGGGGGAGAATTTCACCTCTCCCCAAAAAAAATAATTTATCCTTTTACGACTTCTCTAGTATTTGCATTAAAAGATTCTTTAAATGGAATATCCACTACTACTGCATCAACAGGTGTTCCTGGAGTGACAGAGTATTGTGCTGGTAAATGAACTTTGTATCTAGTTCCAACTTTAGCTTTGGGAAATCCATTAGCATTTAATGATCCATCAAATGGCACATATCCCATAGCAATATTTTGCTTCTTCTCTGGGTGATACCACGGAGATGTTATAAATCCAACCGGATCTCCACCATCTTCATTTGAAACCAGCCAAAAATCAGGAGCATACTCTTCAATAGGCTTTCCACCTAATTCAAGTCCTACTAATTGCAGTTTGTATGGTTTTTTTCCAGCTTTAATTTCTGCACCCATTTTTTCTAATGCAGTTTTACCAACATAGTCAGTTTTTTTATTCCATTCTCCTTTACCAGATAATGAAACTTGATAACCAAGGTTACATTGGAAAGGGTTATGTTGATCATCCATATCCTGTCCCCATGAGAGAATTCCAGCTTGAATTCTTCTATGGTGAGCAGGTGCTATTACCATTAAGTTATGTTTTTTTCCCGCATCAAGTACAGCATTCCACATATCATCAGCAAATTTAGTTGCCTCTCTTAAATATATTTCATATCCAGCTTCACCTGAAAAACCAGATTGTGAAATAACACAACTTCTTCCAGCAACTTTTACTTCAGCTAACCCGTAGAAAGGCATGTTGTCCAAATCAACTTGATCACCAAGTAAATCTTTCATTAGTGCTTTAGATTTAGGTCCTTGGATTTGTACTGGACACACATCAATTTCTTCTATTGTACAATCAAATCTTCCATCAGCATTAACACCCTGAAGGTACATACCAATTTCTGAGTCTGAAAGTGAGAACCAAAATTCATCTTTTGAAATTCTAAGAAGAATTGGATCATTTAACACTCCACCATAAGCATTACATAAAATTACATATCTTGCTCTCATTGGTGAGATCTTAGTTGCGTCTCTAGTTATTACGTAGTCTGTAAATTTTTCTGCATCCGGACCTTTAACTCTAATTTGTCTTTCAACAGCAACGTTCCACATTGTAACGTGATTAACAATTGCATCGTACTCTACCATTGCTCCACCATCTTCTGGCTTCACATACCCTCTTGGATGATAAATACGATTGTATACAGTTGCTCTCCAACAACCTGCTTGCATTGATAAATGCCAATACGGCGATTTTCTTACTCTTGTTGAAATTAACATTTCAACTTTAGTAGGTCCACTTTGTCTTAAGTTATATGGTACTTCTCGATCTGATTGGTCGACAGATGTAACATGTTTTAATTTAGTATAGTCAAATTCATTAGACATAACTATTCTCCTTCAACCACTTGTTAGTTTCCTTCAAGCCGCCGAATGTATAAATGTGGAAGTTACTTGTAAATTCTTTTACTTTTCCAATTAAATCATTAGGGTCTTTAGGTTTCAATAAATCAAGTGCCTTACTAAAATTTGATTTAAGAAAGTTAATGGAATTTTTTGCCCCAACAATATTAGCAAATTTTATTAAGCTAGTTATTTTCATTGGCCCAGTAATTCCTACATGCACTGGTACTGATTGTTTAGAAATAAAATCTACGATTGGCTGACTATTTAACAACCACTGTGTTACAATGTAGTCTGCGTAAGGCTTCTTATCTATCATAGCTTTTTCTAATTTTGAATCCGATATATCAGGACTCCCCTCTGGATGTCCAGCAATTCCTATCTTAATTCCTTCAAAAAATCCTGTTTCTAATATTTGGATAGAACTGTCAAATTTTCCAACTGGATCTCTACTTCCTCCTATTATGAGAGCTTGCTTTACACCCATATCTTTGCATCTAGAAATATAATCTTTAAGTTGTATTTCATCAGCTATTGATCTTGATGGAAAATGTGGAACTGGATTAAATCCTTTTTTTACTAAATCACCTGATTTTTGAGCTGTTTCTTTATAGTCACCACCAGGTAGCATAGTTACATAAATATCTTTAACAGGGGGTAGAGAATCAAGGTCTGTATGTGGACTTATTTCTATAGAAAAATTCATTTCGAGATATTTAGTTATTTTAAAATAGCTGTCTAGAAAAATCGAGTGGCTCTAATCTATTTATTTTTTTTGTCCTCGGTGTTTTTGAATTCGATTGCCATACTCTTGGGTTACTCTATCAAAGATTATTGCAAGGGCCACAATAGCCAATCCATTCATTAAGCCTAATGCTAAATACTGATTAGAAATTGCTTGTAAAATAGGAACCCCAAGGCCTCTTACACCTATCATTGATGCTATAACCACCATAGCTAAAGCCATCATAATAGTCTGGTTTATCCCAGCAAATATTGTTGGAAGAGATAAGGGGATCTGTACAGATCTAAGCTTTTGCATTGGAGTTGCTCCAAAAGCTTCACTTGCTTCTAATGCCTCTTTATCAACCTCTCTTATTCCTAGATTTGTTAAACGTACAACAGGTGGTAGAGCATAAATACAAACTGCAATTAACCCAGGAACCTTACCAATACCCAATAGCATTATGATTGGTATAAGATATACAAAACTAGGTATAGTTTGCATCATATCCAAAACCGGTAATATAGTTTTTTCTACTCTGTTTGATTTTGACATTAAAACACCAATAGGTATTCCAACTACAATGCAAACTAAAGTTGCTACAGATATAATTGCAACTGTAGCCATACAGTCTTTCCACATACCAAAATATCCAATAATTAAAAAGCTAGCAACTGTACCAATAACTAACTTAACACTTCTTGAACCTAACCAAGCTAATAAACCAAAGATACCAATAACAATTGGCCAAGGTGTACTGACCAATATTTTTTCAAGCCATATTAAAAAATATAATAATGGATCAAAAAAACCCTCTATAGCTTCTCCATATGTTCTTGAAAAATTTCTAAAACTTAAATCAATACCTTTTTTTAAATCTCTTAAGGCAGTTCCTTCCATAACTGGTATTTTGGTAAAAAATTCCATAGTAAATTTTTATTAAAAAACTAGGTTAGTACTAAACCCACTTAAATAGTGGGTTTAGTAATTGTATTAAAAATTAAAGTGAAGCTTTAATTTTTTTAGCAGCACCACCTGATACCCATTTAGTCCAAACATTTTCATGTTTCTTTAAGAACTCAATTGCAGCATCAGCAGGAGCAGCTTGGTTGTCAGCCATATAAACTAACATTCCATTCATTACTTCACCTGGATAAACACGCTTTTTAAGATAGTTCATACCATCTTTACCAGCAGTTTTTTTGTAATTATCAGTAGTTACTGTGTAAACTTCAGACTTGATCCATGAAGATTGTTTTGGAGTAGCACAGTCTTGTTCAGCTTTAACTAAACATTTGTGCCAGTTATCATCTCCACCCCATTTACCCATATCAAGACCTACCATTTTGTATTTCCCGATCAAAGATGTTGGAGACCAATAATAACCAAACCAGTTCTCACCACGCTCAACAGCTTTCGCCATTGAACCATCTAGTCCAGCAGCAGAACCTGTTTCTACGATTTTCCATCCTTTAGCTGCCATACCCCAACCATTGAACATTTGTTTATTTATTAATTCGCATGCCCATCCTGGAGGACAGATATGAAAACCACCTTTAGAAGAGTCCTCTGGATGTGGAAATAAGTCTGGTCTAGCTAATACAGCCGCAGCAGTAGTTAGTTCAGGATGTTTTTTCAAAGTGCTTGGTGGAATCCACCAACCTTCACCCAAACCTAGTATTGGCGCTTTATTAATTGAATGCATTCTACCTTCGCCTACAGCTTTTGTTAATGCATCTAAAGCAGCATTAGCCCAAAATTCTGGAAGAATATCTGGCTCACCTTTTTCATTCATAGAAGTAAAAGATGGCATAGTTGCACCTGGTATTAGTTCAACATTACATCCATAACCTTTTTCAAGAATGACTTTATCTACTTCTGCCATCAGACCAGCAGAAGCCCAGTTCATGTTCGCAATTGTAATTTTTCCACAGCCAGCATTAGCAACACTACTGAAAGCAGTGAAGGTTAATACAGCAATAGCAGAAAGAAGTATTTTTTTTATTTTTGTCATTTTCCCTCTTTTAATTAATTTAAGTTCTTTTAAAACAACATATTAGAGTAATAAATGCAAATTTAATTCAACTTCAAGTAGTAATATTTTTCATCTTTTTACTTATTATAAATAAGTATAAGATTTTTGAATGAAACTAACTTCAATTTTTTTTTACAATCAATTTTTTTTCAACATAAATTGCAAGACAGTTTTTCAACAACCAATAATTCGAGAATCATAAAATCAAAGTTTTTAATTTGCTAAATTTAAAAAAAGGAGGTTTTATGAAAATATTTTCAAAAAAAAAATTATCAAAAATAGTAGATATAAAAAAAATAGAAGTTGTTAAAAATCCAATTAAAGAAGCTCACGGTCTACCAAACGAATGTTATACTAGCACTGAATATTTAGAGTATGAAAAAGAGAAAATTTTTAAAGATAAATGGACTGTAATAGGGGTAGGAAGCTCTGTTCCAAATCCAGGAGATGCTAAGCCATATAATCTTTTAGAAATCCCTTTAATTATAATAAGAGATAAAGAGAGCAAAATAAGAGTCTTCCACAATGTTTGTAGTCATAGAGGTTTTAAGCTTTTAAAAGAACCTTGTTCTTTAAAAAACACTTTAAGATGTCCTTATCATTCTTGGTCATATAGTTTTAAGGGGAAATTAGTAGCTACACCACATATTGGGGGTCTAAATATTCACAAGTCAAAAAAATTTGACAAAACAAAAAGTAATTTAAAAGAGGTTAGATCCAAAATTTGGATGGATATGATTTTTGTAAATATTAATAATAATGAAATAGAATTTAATGAACATATCAAGCCATTAGAAGATAGATGGTTAAAATTTATATCTAAAAAAGATCAAAATTTAATAGTTCATTCAAATGATAATGGATATTTTAATTTAGAAGTTAAAAGTAATTGGAAATTTGCAATTGAAAATTATTGTGAAAGTTATCATTTACCAACAATTCATCCTGAATTAAATAAAGTTTCGAATATTAGTGATCATTATCATATTCAAGGATTACCAAATAGGTTTGCAGGACAGGGAAGTGAAAAATATACTCAACCGATTAAAGGAAATAAAATATTTAATAAGTTTCCAAATTGGCCGAAAAATTTAAGTAATAAAGCAGAATACATTGCTCTTTTCCCAAATGTTATGATTGGTTTACATATAGATCATGTTTATACATTTTGGTTAGAACCTATTTCAGTCAACAAAACTAAAGAACACTTAGAGATGTATTATATAGGAAAAGAAAGTGCCAATGGTAAAAAATTAGAAAGTATGAGAAAAGAAAATGCAAAATTTTGGAGAGATGTAATGTCAGAAGATATAAGGGCTATTGAGGGTATGCAAGAAGGTAGAAATTCTCCAGTATATAATGGTGGAAATTTCTCTCCAGTAATGGACAATCCAACGCATCAATTTCACAAATGGGTTGCTAATAATTTAACTGAATGAAAAAATAAATGTCACAAAAAGATGTGGGAAATAAAATCCCAATTTATAAACTAAAAACTACTGAAGAGGTGATGAATTTTTATGATGAGTGGGAAGATAAAGATAAATATAATAAAGATATGGCTGACTGGGATTACACTGGTCCAAAAGAAACAGTTAGTGTTTTTAAAAAATATGCAGAAAATAAAGATATATTAATATTTGATGCAGGATGTGGAACAGGTCTTGTTGGAAGAGAATTAAAAAAATTTGGATATAATAATTTTCATGGAGCAGATTTATCGAAAACTTTATTAGATACAATTCCTAAAGATTTATATAAAAAATTAGATAAAATAGATTTAAATCAGTCTATTAAAGTTGATAATGATTATTATGGTGCAGTTATGTGTGTTGGAACTTTTACATATGCCCATGTAAAACCTAATGCTTTAGATGAATTTGTAAGAATTACAAAAAACAAAGGTTTAATTTGTTTTACTATTAATGAAGGAATTCATGAAGAATATGGTTTTGATAAGAAAATAGAAGAATTAGAGAAAAAGAATAAATGGAAAAAGATTAAATTTTTTAAATCAGATTATATAGCAAGTAAGAGTGTAAATGCTTGGTTGGGTCTTTATGAGGTTATAAAATAAATGAAAATAATATTAATAATGGGTCTACCAGGTTCTGGAAAAACAACTTTAGCAAATGAACTAGCTCCATTAATAAATGCAAAAAGAATTAATGCGGATGAAGTTAGAAAAAAGGCAAATGATTGGGATTTTTCAGAAGAAGGAAGGACGAGACAATCTAAACGTATGGCAGTTTTAGCAAAAAAATTAAATGAAGATGGAAGCTATGTAGTTGCAGATTTTATTTGCCCAACTCCAGAAGCAAGAAGTCTATTTCCAGCAGACTATATTGTTTGGGTTGATACAATTAAAGAAGGAAGATTTGAAGATACAAATCAAATGTTTGTAAAGCCAGAAAGGTACAATTTTCATGTCACTTCTCAGAATGCCCAACTTTGGGCACCAAAAATATTTGAAGATTTAAAAAAATAAGATAGTTTTTTTTTTTATTAGGAATAAACTGAAATTCTTATGAGCTACGAATGGGACAATAAAAAACCAACAGCGCAAATGTTAGGAAGGTGGCAACCATTTCATGACGGTCATTTTGCTTTATTTGAGGAAACAATTAAAAAAACAGGTCAGGTCTGCTTTCTAATAAGAGATGTTCAAGGTGTAGATGACAATCCTTTTGATTTTGAAACTGTTAAAAAAAATATAGAAGAAAAATTAAATCCCAAGTACGAAGGTCAATTTAAGATCATGTTAGTGCCAAACATTACAAACATTTGTTATGGTAGAGGAGTTGGATACAAAATTGAAGAAATTGTTATGCCTGAGGAAATACAAAAAATTTCAGCTACAAAAATTAGAGCTAAAATGAGAGAAGACGGAAAACTTAAGTAACAAATATAATGAATAATAGGTTAGAAACTATTGTTAATCTTGAAGAGTACCCAATTCAAGATTTAAATTCTCTAAAAACAAAAGAGCTAATAAAAAAGTGTAAAAGTGATTTAGATCAATTTAGTTGTTCTACTATTCCTAATTTTATATTACCTAAATCTTTAAAAATAATGAATGCAGAGTTAGAAAAACAAATCGATGAAGTATATATGTCAAAGGAAAGTATCAATGCATATTTGTATTCTAAAGATGACTCTTCATTACCAAAAGATCATCCAAAAAGAAAATTTATGGATCGTTACAATGGATATTTAAATTCAGATGTTTTTGCTAAAGACTCAGAAATGAAATTCCTTTATGAAACGGAAGAACTTTTAAAATTTGTATCTGCTTGTTTAGGAATATCTCCAATTTATCGATGGGCTGATCCTTTAGCTTGTCATGCTTATAATGTTATGAAGCCTGACGGTGTTCTTCCTTGGCATTTTGATAGCTGTGAATTTACTTTAAGTTTAATGATACAAAAACCTGAAAAAGGTGGAATATTTGAGTATTGTCCAAATATACGCGAACCTGGAAATGAAAATTTTGAAGAGGTTAAAAAAGTACTTGATGGAGACCGTAAAAGAGTTCGTCAGTTAAAATTAGAACAAGGTGATTTGCAAATCTTTAAAGGACGTTTTACGCTTCATCGTGTTACAAAAATAGAAGGAAATCGTTCAAGACATCTTTGCATACCAGCCTATGTGCTAGATCCTTGGAGAGTAAATACTCCAGAACATTCAAAAACTATATATGGAAAAGTATTACCAATTCATATTGAGAGAAATAAAGCTAGATCGGATGGTTTAGCTGATTAATTTAGGAATAGTTTATTATTCATTTTGATATAAAAATATAGTAGGGATTAATAAAATGGAAATTAGTGAATTACAAAAAGATTTAGCAGCAGCGTTTCGGTGGTCTGCAAAACTTAAAATGAATGAAGGTATAGCTAATCATTTCAGTGTATGTCTACCAAATTCAAACGATTTTTATGTTAATGGTTCTGGATTACATTTTAGCTCAATAAAAGCTAGCGATATGGTTTTAGTAAAACAAAGTAAAATTGAGGAAATTAAAAAAAAACCAGAATTAGTTGATCCTACAGCATTAAATATACATGGAACTATTCATAAAAAAGTACCTCATGCACGATGTATACTCCATGTTCATTCTAAATATGCAACAGCTTTATCTACATTAAAAGACCCAACATTAAAGCCAATTGATCAAAACACTATGCGATTTTATAATCGTGTTGCTATTTGTAAAGATTTTGGTGGTTTAGGTTTTGAAGAAGAGTCAAATAAAATGGCAACCGCTATTGGTAATAATCGTTCAATGCTACTTGCAAACCATGGTATTTTAACAGTTGGAGAAACGGTAGCTCAAGCATTTGATGAACTATACTATTTTGAAAAAGCGTGTGAAACATACATAACTGCTTTATCAACTAATAAAGAATTAAATGTAGTAGAGTCAAAAGTTGCAGAAAAAACTGCTCAAGAGTGGGAAAATTATCCTGTTAATATGGGTGAACAACATTTAAAAGCAATAAGAATGATTTTGGATAAAGAAGATTCTAGTTATAAAAATTAATAATAAATTTTATAAAAAAAATGTGACCAGTAATATTAAAATTAAAAAAATTAATAAAGATAAAGATACTAAAGTAATAATTATTGAAGGATCAGGAAAAGGTTTTAGCGCAGGACACAATTTAAAAGAGGTTAGAGTTTTAAAAAAAAGAATCAAATATCAAAAACAATACGATGCTTTTTCTCCAGGTCCAAATGAATGGCCAGCTTTATTAAGAAGATGTGATGTAACAGACCCATCTTATAAAGAATAGGTAATG
>Ga0315339_1000242_pt1 | contig 83385 bp, 86 predicted proteins | sample ASW17metaG_FD_204514 | JGI IMG/M metagenome (GOLD analysis project Ga0315339, IMG submission 204514) | Ammonia-oxidizing marine archaeal communities from Pacific Ocean, United States - ASW #17 | ecosystem: Environmental > Aquatic > Marine > Oceanic | place: USA: California | collected 2016-12-05
TGGATGATCGTGATGAAAAAACTTTTGTTACTCGTTGGGTTGGTATTCTTTAGCGGTTCGGTGTTCGGCACTCAATGGCTTATGATAAAATAAATATCTAAAATAAGTATTTTTATTAATTTAAATAAAATAAATGATATAAGAATTTAAAAAAACATTTAGGAGGTTTTATGAAAGAAAAATTATTTAAACCTATATACTGGATAATGTTAATCCTATTATCAATCGATTTTATTGATACTAATATAAGAATAATTGGTGGACATTTGTCAGGATCAGGTATCGAGTTCCCTGGTTTTGAATTTAATATTCAGCTATCTTCAGTCGACTTTATTATATTTATTATAGCTCAACTTATTTTGGCTTATTGTATTTATCAATTATTTAAACTTAAGAGATCTGGTGGTTATATATTTATGATAACTAATGTTGTTTTTTTAATTTATGGGTTTGCCCTTGGTCCTTTTACTTCAGTTCCAATGGGAGAAATTCTTCCACTTACTCTTGTTTTTTTTGCAGTTTATTTTGTTTTAGTAATAGGAATTCCTTATTATTATTCAGATAAATACGAATAAAAAAAGGGCTGTTTAAATACACAGCCCTATAAAGATATTAAAAGAAATACCAAATGATTATGTAAATTAATCCAACCCACCAAATAATATTGCCAAGTAGCCAACATAAAACACTTATCATTATGCTATCCCTTTTTTGTTTATCTTAACGATCAGATCGCTTGCTTTAATTCTTGTATATCGTTTAAGTTCAGACCAAGTCTTATGACCACTAACAACACTTACCTCCGCAATAGACCAACCGTTTAAGAATAGATTTGTAATTGCGCAGGCTCTTAAATCATGGAAGCGGAATTTATTAATCTCAGCTCTTTTCAAAGCTTGTTCAAAGTAATGACGACACTTGTCTCTAGTGACTGGAAACAACCTTGGTTGAAATCTATACTTCTTAGCGATCTCTATTGCTCTATCTGTTAATGGTACAAAACGGCTCTCTCCGTTCTTTGTATCTTCTAATAATGCAGTACCTTTTTCAAAGTTAACGTTCCTAGGTTTTAGTTTAGTTATCTCTCCGAATCGCATCGCTGTTAGATAGGCAAACTCAACCATATCATGTAAGAAAACTAAGTTACTTTTAGTACAAGCTGATAAGAGGTCTTGATATTCCTCTGGAGTTAATATTCGATCGATCTTATCTTTTACTTTTTCTTTCTTAACGAGACTAGCCGGATTGATAGGTGGAAGTGTAATCGCCCAATTAATTTTAGCTGTTTCCCAGACAGTATAAATATAATGAATATACTTATTTATCGTTGAAGAGGCTCTAGGATAATACTTGCCGTCATTGAGTTTAATATCATTCTTAAAATCCAGAACATGCTTAGTCTTTAGATCAAGTAATCTAACCTTAGCGATTCTATGTCTTAAGATTAAATTGATCTTAAATGCCTCACCTTCTTTACTCTTCTTGCAAGGAGTTATCTCCTCCCGGTACCTTATCAATAAATCGCCTAAAGATAGTTTAGCACTATCACTAAAGTCTTCATATTGTTCTCTATCAATCTGATATTCAATTTCCTTCGCCCACTTACTTGCGTTAGATTTTTGAATGAATGTTTTGAAAACACTTTTAGTATTCTTCTTCTTTATTTCGACTTGCCACTTGCCGAAACGCTTTCGAATATACGCCATAATATTTCTCACTTTCTGTCCCTCGCTTCGGCATAGCTTCGGCGAGAATTGATTAGTAAGAAAAAAACATAGGAAAGATAACCACTATCGATGAATCGAATGGGGCGTTCTGTTGCCCGGTGCCCCGTCCCGCGCTAGCCTAGAAAACTAGGCAGCGATAGCTAATCTATTATCGTTAGCATTTATAAAAATAGTCCGATAACGGTGGTACAATACCGAGCAAAGTCTTTATCTTTGAGTCAACGTCAAACCTATTTCGCCCCCATAATTTTTTATGGTGGAGGCGCCGGGTACCGCCCCCGGGTCCGCACAACTTATTACATAAAGCATTTATTACTATAGTTGGTAAACCAACATCTCTTATATAAACCAAAGATTAGTAAGAAGGAAGGGTTGTGTATTAAGCTAATGAAAAGCAACTATTATTGATTGTAGAAGACATTTTAAAATGAAATAATAGATAAAATTTAAATCAAAAAATTTATGATTAGAGCAATAATGGCAGTTGACGATAATGGAGGGATAAGTAAAAATGGAAGTATGCCATGGCCTAAAAATTCTTCAGATTTAAAATGGTTTAAAAAAAATACTTTAAATTCAGTAGTTATCATGGGCCGTTTAACATGGGTTGATCCTTTTATGCCAACTCCATTACAGCAAAGAATTAATGTTTTAGTAACCAATCAAAACAATGAAGATTATGCGGGAGCTGATGAATATATTTCAGGTGACATAATTTATAAAATTAAAGATTTGTCACATAGATATGTTGATCATGATATTTTTATTTTAGGAGGGCTTAAGATTCTAAATCAAACCTTTGAGTTAATAGAAGAATTTTATCTAACAAGAATTTATGGAGATTTTAATTGTGATAAAAATATTGATTTACAAAAAATTACAGAATCTATGACAATAATTGAGAAAATAGAAAATGATAAAACTTGTCATTTTGAAATCTGGAAAAAATGCGACAGTATTTAGAAGCCCTAAAACATTGTTATGAACATGGCTCAGACGTTGAAAGCCGTGCAGGCAATGTAAGAAAAGCTTTTGGTTATCAAATGCGATTCGATTTACAAGAAGGCTTTCCAGCTACGACTACAAAAAAACTAGCTTGGAAATCTGTAATATCTGAATTACTTTGGTTTTTAGAAGGATCTGATAATGAAAGACGACTAGCTGAAATATTATATCAAGACAAACGTGAAAATCTTAAAGATAAAAAAACTATTTGGACTCAAAATGCTAACTCAAGTTATTGGAAAAAAAAATCAAGATTTGAAGGGGATTTAGGAAGAATATATGGTGTTCAATGGCGTAATTTTAATGGAGTAGATCAAATTAAAGAATTAATTGATGGAATAAAAAAAAACCCTAATAGTAGGAGACATATTTTGTCCGCTTGGAATGTATCTGATTTACCATTAATGTCTCTTCCTCCATGTCATGCATTCTCACAATTTTTTGTTTCTAATAATAAATTAAGTTGTCAGCTTTTCCAAAGATCTTGCGATATGTTTTTAGGAGTACCTTTTAATATTGCTAGTTATAGCTTATTTTTGCATATTCTGGCTAAAGAGTGCTCTTTAGAAGTAGGAGAGTTTATTCATACGTTAGGAGATTATCATATTTATCATGAACATTTTAAGGCTGTTGATACACAGTTGTTAAGAGAACCAAAAGACTTACCACAAATAGTATTTTCTCAGAAAGGTATTTTTGATTATACTGTAAGTGACTTTAATTTAATTAATTATGATCCATATCCAGCTATTAAAGCTAGCATGAACGTTTAATTAAGGTTTGTATGAACTGTTTTTGCAATAGACATGTATATTTTTGAGATTGGGCTATCAGGCTCAGAAATACAAACAGGTTGACCTTCATCAGAATGTATTCTTAATTTTTTGTCAATAGGAAGTTCTCCTAAAAATGAAGTTTTAAAATTTTCTGCCTCTTGTTTTGCACCACCATTAGAGAAAATCTCATGTCTTTCGTTGCAGTTTGAGCAAATAAAATAACTCATATTTTCTACTATACCTAACACTGGAACTCCAACTTTTTTAAACATATTAATTCCTTTTCTTACATCATTTAAAGCAACATCTTGAGGTGTAGAGACTATTATCGTTCCAGTTAGTTTTGAATTTTGCGCAAGAGTTAATTGAGCATCTCCAGTTCCAGGAGGCAAGTCAATTATTAAATAATCAAGTTTACCCCACTCTACACCGTTATACATTTGTTCAAGAGCTTTCATGATCATTGGACCCCTCCATATAGTAGGAGTATCAACTCCAATCAAAAAGCCTATAGACATACATTTAACGCCATAGTTCTCTAGGGGGATAAGTTTATTTTCTTCATTTGCTTGAGGTCTTCCAGATATCCCCATCATTCTTGGAACACTTGGTCCATATATATCTGCATCTAAAATACCAATCGAAAAACCCTGTTTTTTTAAAGCTGTAGCAAAATTCACTGCAAATGTAGATTTTCCAACACCTCCTTTGCCGCTTGCTATAGCTATAATTTTTTTAGCATTGATTTTAAAACGTTTATTTTTTGCTAATTCTTCTGATTGAGGAGCAGAAATATTCTCTGATGTAAAAATAATATTGATAGATAGAAGTTCTTTGATTGCATTTAGAGCTTTTTTTATTTCAATACTTAAATCTTCATATATTAGCTTATCTTTTGGATTAATTTTTATAGCTATATTTGCATGACCTTTGTTACATGCTATATTCAAGTTTGGATTATTTTGATCTAAAGCTTGATTAGATACAGGATCATGAATTTTTTTTGTTATTTCGTAGATACTTGTTATTAATTTATCAGACATACTTGAATTTTCATATTTAATCCAAATATAGCTTAGATAAAATAGAATTTAATGGTATTAGATATAAAAATAACAATAGCAAGAATTTCTCATGAAATACAATAAAAATAATAATGATAACAATCCTTGGGGAGGCGGTGGTAATAATCCTTGGGGAGGAGGATCATCTAATAAGATGGATTTTGAGGATTCTATTAATAAAGCTAGACAAAAATTTAGTAAATTTAAAATCGGAGGCCCTAAAAATATTTCTATTTTGATTTTAGTTGCTATTTTAATTTGGCTTGCAACTGGATTTTATAGGGTTGAACCTGACGAACAAGGTATAGAGCTTTTATTTGGTAAATGGAATCAAACCACTACTGAACCAGGTTTGCATTATTTTTTTCCAACTCCTATAGGCCAAACTGTTACACCTAAAGTTGAAGTTATTAGAAAGATTAATGTTGGATACAGATCAGCAACTGATCTTGGTTTTACATCTAATTCTAACAGTGAGAGAAAAGTTATAGAAGAAAGCCTTATGTTATCAGGTGATCAGAATATTGCTGATGTCAGATTTACAGTTTTGTATAAAGTAAAAGATGCTGGAAATTTTCTTTTTAAACTTCGTAATCCTGAATCTACAGTAAAAGATATGGCTGAAAGTGTGATGAGAGAAATTGTTGGTCAACGTGATCTAAATTTTTTATTAACTGAAGGTCGTCAGGAGGTAGAGCAAGAAGTTGCTAATCGTTTGCAGGAAATTCTTGATAGTTATGAAAGTGGTATATTAATTCAATCCATTCAATTACAGGCAGTGAACCCTCCTGATCAAGTTATTGATGCTTTTGATGAAGTTCAAAGAGCCAAACAAGATAAAGAAAGATTAATTAACGAAGCTAATTCTTATCTAAACAAAATTGTACCAAATGCGCGAGGTGAGGCAGCTAAGTTAATTCAAGAAGCTAAAGCCTATAAAGAGCAGGTCGTAAAACAAGCAGAAGGTGTAGCACAAAATTTTATTGATGTTTACAACAGTTATAAAGACAACAAAGCAGTAACAAAAAGAAGGATATACCTTGAAACATTAGGGGAGGTATTAGATGGAAAAAATAAAATTATCCTTGATGATAATGGAACTGGACAAGGTGTGATTCCATATTTACCGCTCAATGAATTAAATAAAAACAAGGTAAACAACTGATGAAATTTAGCGCTAGAAATATAATTGTAGTTTTAGTTTTGTTTATTGTTTTTCTAACATTTACAGGAGCTTTTTTTATTGTAAATGAAACAAAACAAGCGATTGTTTTACAATTTGGAGAAGCTAGACAAGTAATTTCAAAGCCTGGTTTACAGTTTAAAATACCATTTATTCAGGACGCTGTTTTCTTAGACTCAAGAATGCTCAACTTAGATCCTCAACCTGAGGAGATGATTCTATCTGATCAAAAAAGGATAATAGTTGATTCTTTTGCAAGATATAGAATTGTTAACCCTCTCAAATTTTTCCAAACAGTCAGAAATGAAGCAACTTTTTCAGATAGATTTGGAAGAATTATAAATGCAGCAGTTAGAGGGGTTATCGCACAATACCCACTATCAGCACTACTTAGTGAAGAAAGAACTGTTATTATGAGCTCGATACAGTCTCAAGTTAAAAATAATGAAATAAGCTATGGTGTTGAAATTATTGATATAAGAATTGGAAGAACTGATCTAACAGAGCAGGTATCAAATAATGTTTATCAAAGAATGAGATCTGAGAGAGATAAAGAAGCAAATTTATTAAGAGCAGAGGGTGAGGAATTGTCAAAAGAGATTAAAGCATCTGCTAACAGACAACAAACAGTGATAATTGCTGAAGCAGAAAGAACGTCTTCTATTTTAAGAGGTGAAGGAGATGCTTTAAAAAATCGGATCTTAGGGGATGCCTACGGACTTGATCAAAAGTTTTTTGATTTTCTTAGAACAATGCAGGCATGTAAAGATACATTTGGAGACACTGAAATGGCTATGGTTATAGTACCTGGTCAGGTTTGTGAAAAGTTTTTTGGAGAAATTGAAATTACTAATAACTAATGTTCAAGTTTATCCTTTTAGGTATAAGTTTTGTTTTAATATTTGAGGGTTTAGTTTACTTTTTATTTGCAAGTAAAATTAGAAATATGTTTGAAGTTATAAGTTCTTATACCCCAGAAAAAATTAGATTTTTTTCAAGCATTTTAATTATCCTAGGACTTTGCCTTATTTATTTCACTTTAAAATCATACAAAATTTAAAAATGAGTCAAATTTATAAAAATATTTTTTTTTATTTTTTTTTATTTTTTTTTATTTTTTTAAATAGTTTTACTGCTAAAGCAATACCAGATAGTTTTGCAGACTTAGTTGAAGAATTAATTCCTTCTGTTGTAAGCATAGCCTCAACAACTATTATAAAAAATAATACACAAGAACCTAGGCCACGATTTCCTGAAGGTTCTCCTTTTGATGAATTTTTTAAAGATTACTTTGATCAAGAAAAACGTCAATCCCCTTCACAACGACCAATGGTAGGATTGGGTTCCGGCTTTATAATTGATAATTCTGGAATTATTATTACTAATAACCATGTTATAGAAGGTGCTGATGAGATTACAGTAATTATGCATGATCAAACTGAGTTTAATGCAGAACTATTAGGCCGTGATCCAAAAGCAGATTTAGCAGTATTAAAAATTGATACAGGTGATAAAAAACTTACAGAAGTTAGTTGGGGCAACTCAAATGAAGCAAGAGTTGGAGATTGGACTATTGCAATAGGTAACCCTTTAGGTTTAGGAGGAACTGTCACGGCGGGAATAGTATCAGCAATATCAAGAGATATTGGAAGCGGACCTTATGTAAAATTTATACAAACTGATGCTTCTATAAATCGTGGTAATTCTGGAGGACCTCTTTTTAACATTAATGGAGAAGTAATAGGAATTAATTCTGCTATTATTTCTCAATCAGGAGGAAGCATTGGTTTGGGTTTTGCCATTCCATCCAACAGTGCAAAAAAAATAGTAAATCAGCTAAAAGAATTTGGACGAACTAAACGAGGATGGTTAGGAGTTCAAATTATCCCTGTTTCTAAAGAAATTGCTGAAAGCTTAGGTTTGCCTAATCAAAAAGGGGCTTTTATATCTCTTATTAATCCAAAAGGCCCTTCAAAAGAAGCAGGAATTCAGGAAGGAGATGTTATACTTCAATTTAATAATATAGATATTGATAAAATGACAGATTTGCCAAGAGTCGTTGCAGAGTCGGATATTGGTACTGTAGCAAATGTAAAAATTTGGAGAAAAAATAAAATAATTAATATTAAGGTTGAATTAGGAGAGTTACCTGAACAAACTTATGTAGAGAGAAATGATGAAAAAGAAGAAAAAATTGAAGAATTTTTTCTTAAAAGTTTAAATCTAACTTTTGGTAATACAAGCGATGATAAAGGTGTAATTGTTTTAAAAATAGATTCAGGCTCTAATTTAAAAGTTGGCGATATAATTACCGAGGTTAATCGTGAAGAAATTTCAAATTCTGCTAATTTTATTGAATTAATTAAATTAATAAAAATTACTGGTAGAAACTCCTTATTGTTAAAGGTTATTAGAGAAGAAGAATCTTTATGGATTACAATACAATTTATAAAATAGATTGAGTTATAAACTTTATTTTATTGTTGGTCCAACAGCTATTGGTAAGTCATCGTTAGCAATACGTTTAGCTGAAAAAATAAAAGGAACAATTATTAATGCTGATAGTATGCAGATTTATTCAAATTTAGAAATTTTAACTGCAAGACCTTCAAAGAAAGATCTATTAAAAGTTAAACATGAATTATATGGATATGTAGACGGTTCAGAGAGATATAATGTTTCTAAATGGTGCAATGATATTGTGCAAAAGATTAGTCAAAATAAAATAAAAAATATACCTTCAATAATAGTAGGGGGGACAGGTATGTATATCCATTCTCTATTAAATGGCTTAATTGACATTCCTTCTATTCCAGAAAATTATAAAAAAGAATCAAAACAACTATTGAATAAGATTGGTTTTGAAAACTTTATTAAACTTATCAAAGAATTTGATAGTGATGCTTTAAAAGACATATCTCTTAATGACACTAATCGTTTACAAAGAATATGGGAAATATATAATTTAACAGGAATCACTTATAGTGAATGGAAGAAAAAACAAAATAATTATTATTTAAAAGATTTTAAATATAATATTTATCTTTTTACGCCACCAAGGGAGAAAATATATAAATTTGTTAATTCTAGATTTAATCAAATGATAAAAGAAGGAGCTGTTAATGAGGTTAAAAAACTTAATTTATTAAATCTGAATTTGTCTCTTCCAATAATGAAAGCTCATGGAGTTCCAGAAATTTCCAATTATTTAAAAAATAAAATGAGTTTAGAAGAGTGCATTGACAAAGGACAACAGATTACTAGGAATTACGTTAAAAGGCAATTAACATGGTGGAGATCATCAAGTTTACCTATTCATCAGGTTTTTAGTGAGTTTCCAAATAAAATTAATGAAAATTTGATAAAAATATAAATATAATACAACTAATTTATTGATTTTGTTTTATCCACAGCCTATGAGTTTCTGGAAATGTCTGAGCAAATAACAGGAGCAGAAATAGTTTTACAATCCTTAAAAGATCAAGGGGTTGAAGTCGTTTTTGGGTACCCAGGTGGTGCAGTTTTACCAATTTATGATAGTTTATTTAAACAAAATTCTATTCGACATGTTCTAGTTAGACAAGAAGGTGGAGCTGTTCATGCTGCAGAAGGATACGCAAGATCTTCAGGAAAGATTGGTGTTGTTTTAGTAACATCAGGTCCAGGTGCAACAAATGTAGTGACTGGACTAACAGATGCAATAATGGATAGTGTTCCAATAATATGCATAACAGGACAAGTTCCCCAGCACTTGATAGGAAGTGATGCCTTTCAAGAATGTGACACAACTGGAATTACACGTCCTTGTACAAAACATAATTACTTAGTTAAAGATGTTAATAATCTTTCATCGGTTTTGCATGAAGCATTTGCTATAGCAAATAATGGGCGACCAGGACCAGTTTTAGTTGATATTCCAAAAGATGTCCAGTTTTCAAAAGGAAATTACATAAAAAAAGAACAAGTGGTTATACCTAAGCATCGCTTATTTGAACCAAGAATTAAAGCCAATCAAGCCAATATTGAGGAAGCTGCAAAATTAATTGCCAATGCAAAAAAACCAATTTTTTACATTGGCGGCGGTTGTATAAATTCTGGACCTAAAGCTTCAGAATTAGTTACTAAATTTGTAGAAGAAACATCTTTTCCTGCAACTATGACTTTAATGGGTTTAGGTGTGCTATCATCATTTAATAAAAATTCATTAGGGATGTTAGGCATGCATGGAATGTATGAAGCAAATATGGCTATGCATGATTGTGATTTGATGATTAATATTGGAGCAAGGTTTGATGACCGTGTGACAGGCAGGTTAGATGCTTTTTCTCCAAATTCAAAAAAAATTCATATTGATATTGATGCAAGCAATGTAAACAAAACTATAAAAATAGATGTTCCTCTCATAGGAGATATTGAGATGATAATGAATGAACTGATTTCTGTATGGAACAAAAATAAATATAAAACTCAAAAAGATAGTTTGGATCAATGGTGGAAAAAGATAAAAGAATGGCAAAAAGTTGACTGTTTAAGTTTTGAGCAAGTTGGAAAAATAATTAAACCTCAATATGCAATTCAAAGATTGTATGAATTAACAAAAGATAGAAAGACATTTATTACAACTGAGGTAGGACAGCATCAAATGTGGGCTGCTCAGTATTATAGGTTTAAACAACCAAATCATTGGCTTACATCTGGGGGTCTTGGGACGATGGGATATGGTTTTCCTGCAGCTATCGGAGCACAAATAGCTAATCCTGATGCTCTAATTATTGATATTGCTGGCGATGCTTCAATATTAATGAATATACAAGAAATGAGTACTGCAGTACAACATCGACTGCCTGTTAAAATTTTTATCATAAATAATGAGTATATGGGAATGGTAAGACAATGGCAGGAATTACTGCATGGAGGGAGATATTCTGAAAGTTATACTGATAGTTTGCCAGATTTTGTAAAATTAGCAGATAGTTTTCAAGCAAAAGGTTTGCGAGCAAAAAATGTTGATGATTTGGATAAAGTTATATTAGAAATGATTAATTCTGATAAAACAGTAATTGCTGATATATGGGTAGACAAAGAGGAAAACTGTTTTCCAATGATTCAAAGTGGCTCTCCACACAATGAAATGCTTTTAAATAAAGATCAAAAACAAGATAAGCGATCAGCAGAAAAAGGGAAGGTTTTAGTATAATGAATAAATCAGTTTATGATTCTCCAAATTTAAATCCTGATATTAATAGACATATTTTAACAATTCTTGTTGATAATGAACCCGGAGTTTTAGCTAGAGTTGTTGGCATGTTTTCAGGTAGAGGATATAATATTGATAGTTTAAATGTTGCCGAAGTAAATAACCAGCATTTGTCACGTATAACTATTGTAACACATGGAACATCTCAAGTAATTGATCAAATTGAAAGTCAATTAATGCGAATAGTTCCTGTACATAATGTGGTAAATCTTCAACAAGAAGGAAGTAATGTAGAAGCTGAGGTAGCTCTAGTACATATGCTTGTTGATGATCAAAATAAAAAACAAGCTTTTCAAATTTGTGATTTGTATAGAGCAAGAAAAATTGAAAATGAACACAATACTATTATCTTTGAGATTGCAGGAACATCAGATAGGATTGATAGATTTATTAAAGACATTAGCAAGGTAACTAATATAGAAATAGTTAGAAGTGGTCCGGTGGCTATTTCATCAGTCAATAAAAATGAGGAGGAATAATGAGAGTTTATTATGATAGAGATGCAGATATTAATTTAATAAAAAATAAAAATATAGTCATTGTTGGTTATGGAAGCCAAGGTCATGCTCATGCTATGAATTTAAGAGACACTGGGATTCAAAATGTGACTATTGCTCTTAGGGAAGGTTCGCCCACTCGTCAAAAAGCAGAAAATGCAGGATTTAAGGTTATGTCTCCATCAGAATCAGCTTCATGGGGAGATATCATTATGATGTTGACTCCTGATGAATTACAGTCGGAGATCTATAACAGTGAAATTGCAAATAATATTAAAGATGGAACTGCCTTAGCTTTTGCTCATGGTTTGAATATTCATTTTGATTTAATAAAACCTAAAGATAATATTGATGTAATTATGATGGCTCCTAAAGGCCCAGGACATACAGTGCGTGCTGAGTATGTTAGGGGAGCCGGTGTACCTTGCTTAGTAGCTGTAGACAAGAATCCTTCTGGAAATGCTCTTGAAATTGCTATCGCATATTCTTCAGCTATAGGAGGAGGGCGAGCTGGTATAATTGAAACAACTTTTAAAGAAGAATGTGAGACAGATTTGTTTGGAGAACAATCAGTTTTATGTGGAGGTTTAACCCATTTAATTTTAGCGGGTTATGAAACATTGATAGAAGCAGGGTATGCCCCAGAAATGGCATATTTTGAGTGTTTACATGAAGTAAAATTAATAGTTGATCTACTATATGAGGGAGGTATGGCAAATATGAGATACTCTATTTCTAATACAGCTGAGTATGGTGATTACTCCAGAGGTCCTCGCCTAATAACAGATGAAACAAAAAAAGAGATGAAAAAAATCTTATCTGAAATTCAATCAGGTCAATTTGCTAAAGAATGGATGGAAGAGCATAAAAGCGGACAAACTAAATTTAAAACTATGAGAAAAAAACATGCTGAACATCCTATAGAAAAAGTTGGAGAAAAACTAAGAACCTTGATGCCTTGGATTGCTGAAGGTAAAATGGTTGATAAAACAAAAAATTAGAAAAATTTAAACCCTAATTTTAGCTGATTAATATAAATATAACCCTTAAAATAATGTTTTTGTAGGGTTATATCTTTGATTTTCACAATTTATAATAGTTAGTATATAGAAGAACAAATAATAGATGACAGATATAGATGACAGATAAAGTATACATTTTTGATACTACTTTGAGGGATGGTGAGCAATCTCCAGGAGCTTCTATGAATTTAGAAGAAAAGCTTCAAATAGCTGAAATATTATCTGAAATGAAAGTTGATATTATTGAAGCAGGTTTTCCAATTGCATCAAAAGGAGACTTTGAGGCAGTAAGTGAAATAAGCAAAAATATTAAAGGTCCAACTATTGCAGGTCTAGCTCGTGCAAAAATTGCAGATATCGAAAGAGCGTGGGAGGCTGTAAAGCATGCAGAATCTCCAAGAATTCATACTTTTATTGCTACTAGTCCAATTCACATGAAGTATAAATTAAGGAAAAGTGAAAATGAAGTATTGGATTCAATTAAACAAACTGTAACCTTTGCTAGAAATTTATGTTCTAATATTGAATGGAGTTGTGAGGATGGTGGGAGATCAAATTTAGAATTCTTATATAAGTGTATAGAATTAGCAATTAATTGTGGTGCATCTACAATTAATATTCCAGATACTGTTGGTTTTACTCTTCCAAGTGAATTTGGATCAATTTTTAAATCAGTCAAAAATAATGTACCTAATATAGATAAGGCAATTTTATCAGCTCATACTCATAATGATCTTGGATTAGCAGTAGCAAATAGTATTGCTGCAATTCAAGAAGGGGCTCGTCAAGTTGAATGTACAATAAATGGCTTGGGGGAAAGAGCAGGTAACGCGGCTCTTGAAGAGGTGGTCATGACCTTAAAAGTTAAAAAAGATCTTATCCCCTTTCATACTAATATCAAAACTGAATCTATAATCAAAGCTTCTCGTCTAGTATCCTCTATAACAGGATTTTCAGTTCAACCTAATAAAGCAATAGTTGGAGCTAATGCTTTTGCTCATGAAGCAGGTATTCATCAAGATGGCATGTTAAAAAATTCTGAAACTTATGAAATTATGACCCCTGAATCTGTAGGATTAACTGAATCTTCATTAATTTTGGGAAAACATTCCGGTAAGCATGCTTTTTCTGAAAAACTGAAAGAACTCGGATATGAGTTTGGAGATAATGCGTTAATGGAATTGTTTGGAAGATTTAAAGATTTGGCTGATAGAAAAAAAGAGATTTTTGATGAAGATCTTTTAGCTTTAGTAGGAGATAGAGCTGCTTCATATAATGAACACATTAAGTTTGTATCATTAAAAGTAAATGCTGAATCTTTTAAAAAACATCAAGCTAAATTATTGATATTAATTGATGATCAGAGTAAAGAAATTATGATGAATGGTAACGGTCTTGTAGATGCAACATTTAATGCCATTAAATCTCTAACCAATACAAACTTCAAACTAAAACTTTACCAAGTTCACGCTATTACAGCAGGCACTGATGCCCAAGGTCAGGTTACTGTAAGGTTAGAAGATGAAAATATATTTTCTCAGGCTAAAGGATCTGATCCGGATATTATAGTAGCATCTGCTAAAGCTTACATTAATGCTTTAAATAAATTAATTTTTAAGAAGACTAAATCATCTAATGAAAATTTTTCTGAATTAAAAATAGAAGGGGTATAGAAGGTAAATTAATGTTTATAGATAAAATATTTGGAATGTTTTCTAAAGATATGGCAATTGATCTTGGTACGGCAAATACACTTGTTTATGTTAAGGGGGAGGGGGTTGTGCTAAATGAACCTTCTGTAGTTGCTAAAATTGAAACTAATGGAAGAACTCAAGTCTTAGCTGTAGGAGATGAAGCCAAACAAATGTTAGGAAGAACTCCAGGTAAAATTGAAGCTATCCGTCCAATGAAGGATGGAGTAATTGCTGACTTCGAAATTGCAGAACAGATGATTAAACATTTTATACAAAAAGTTCATAAAGGTAGAACGCTTTCTAATCCTCAAATTGTAATTTGTGTTCCTTCAGGAGCTACAAATGTAGAGCGACGAGCAATTCGTGAATCTGCTGATGCTGCCGGAGCTAGAAGGGTTTTTTTAATTGAAGAACCTGTAGCAGCAGCGATTGGAGCTGGACTACCCGTTGCGGAACCTACAGGTTCAATGATTGTTGATATAGGTGGTGGAACAACCGAGGTTGCTGTTCTTTCATTAGGCGGTGTTGTTTTGGCAACTTCAGTAAAATCAGCTGGTGATAAATTTGACGAAGCTATTATCGAATATATGAGATCTACACATAAATTAGCAATCGGCGAAACTACTGCTGAAAGAATGAAAAAAGAAATTGGATCAGCTTGTCCTCCTGATGATGGCGATGGTAAGACAATGCATGTTAAAGGAAGGGATTTAATATCTGGTTTACCTAAAGAAACAGCTGTTTCTCAAAGGCAGATCGCTGAGGCATTAGCCGAGCCAGTAGCACAAATAATTGATACAATAAAAAGAGCATTAGAACAAACACCTGCAGAATTATCAGCCGATATAGTTGAAAGAGGAATTATGTTAACAGGAGGAGGTTCTTTGCTTGGAAATTTAGATAAGGTATTAAGAAGATCAACCAGCCTGCCAGTTTCTATTGCAGAAGATCCGTTACTATGTGTAGTAATGGGAACAGGAAGAGCTCTTGAAGAAAAAGGCAATCTTAGCGATGTATTTGCAAGTGATTAATTAGATGTTTGAAAAAAATCAAACTAGAATTATTACTAGAAAGCGAAATTATGGAGGTTTTTTTGTATCAATATTATTCATTTTAACATTTATACTTATACTTTTTAATAAAACTGATTATTTCTTAATCAATAAGATTAAAGATGTTGGGATAGATATAATAAATCCAGTTACTAGAATAATTTCTTCTCCAATTACAATAATAACTAACGTTGGACAACGCATAAGTAAAATGCAGAATCTTGAAAGTAAAAATTTAAAATTAAAAGAAGAAATTATTAGACTGAAGAAATGGCAAACACTTGCAATTAAAAATTCAAGAGAAAATAGGGTATTTAAACGTTTATTGAATTCAACTTCCAGTAATGTAGAAATTGTCAAAACAGCATCAGTTATTAATCAATCAAAGGGTATTTATAATAAAATAGTTACTATTAATGCAGGTTTAAATTTTAAATTGCAAAGAGATTTAGCGGTAATTAATGAAAAGGGATTGGTGGGAAAAATTATTTTTACTTCAAAAAAAAATTCACAAATATTATTAATTAATGATCAAACTTCATCTGTCCCAGTTAAAACCTTATCTGATAAATCATATTCTATTCTTAGTGGATCCTCTGATGGAAAATATTTAATTAGTTCATTTGTAAAAGATAGTACCCTTCCTAATATTGGAGAACTTTTAGTTACAAGCGGAAATGCAAAAATCTTTCCAAGAGATATATTGGTAGCAAAAGTTGTTAAAGTAAATGATGATCATTATATAGCAATACCATATGTTGATTTTAATAATCTTAGTTATGTTCAGATTATAAAATCAAAGTAGATGCGCTTACTACAGCATCTTAATCCATTTCATATTTACAATATACTCCTAATTTTTATTTTTTCAGTAACAGTTAATGGTTATAATTTTTTTTCAAATATTAATTTGATTTTCTATTGTATTTTTCATTTTTTAATTATTTATATTAGCATCTACTATTATAGAAAGCTTCTATATGTTGTTTATTCATTATACGGACTAGGTCTAGATTTATTTTGGTTGCATGAAATAGGACCACATATATTAACATTCATATCTGTATTATTTTTTTTCAATTTATTATCAAAATATTTATATAATCTAAATTCTTATAAAATATATATTCTCTTGTTAATTATACAAATAATAATGGTTACTTTTGAAATGATTATTTCAGAAATATTATTTAGTTTTGGCTTTGATATAAATTATTATTTTCAAATTATAATTTTATCTTTATTTATCTCCTATCCAGTATTTTTTTTATTTTCAAAAATAGATAGATTCAAATAATGTTTTATTCTGAAGAAAAAAAACAATTACAAACTTTAAATAGAAGGGCATTTATTTTACTTTTTGGTAAGTTTAGTTTGTTTTCAATAGTTGCTCTGAAGTTATTTAATATTCAAATTACTAACTCAAACAAATACAAAACCTTATCAAAAAATAATCAAATAAATATAGAAATTCTGTATCCTTTACGAGGAATTATAAAGGATAGGCTAGGTAAAATAATAGCAACAAATATAAAAGTATTTGATCTATATATTATACCCGAAAGAACAAATAATTTACCATTAATTTTAAATAAATTATCAAATTATGTCTTATTAGATTTTCAAAAAAAAAGAAAAATTATTGAATTAAGTAAACAAATTAAAAAATTTGAAAAAATAAAAATTATTGAAAATCTAGATTGGAAAACACTTGAATTATTAGAGGCAAATAAAAATTATTTAGCTGGATTAGAATTAATGCAGGATTTTCAAAGGATTTATCCTGAAAAAGAATATTTTTCACATCTATTAGGTTATGTAAATAAGCCTTCTAAAAAAGATTTAAATTTACCTTATATTTCTAATATGCCTATGCTAAATATAGGTAAGCAAGGCATTGAACAAACTTTTAATGAGACTCTTGTTGGCAAGCCAGGAAACAGAGAAATTGAGGTAAATGCATCTGGTAGAACTATAAGAGAGATATCAAAAAAACCAAGTGTAAAAGGTAACAATATACAAATATCTATTGATCATCGTCTCCAAAAATATTTACATGAAAAGTTACTAGTACATCGTGCTGGATCAATTGTTGTAGTGGATATAAGCAGTGGTAATATTTTGTCTATGGCATCGTTTCCTACTTTTGATTCTAATTTAATCATTAAAAAACCAAATCAAGATTATTGGGATTCACTACTAAAAAATAAATTATCACCGTTAACTGATAGGTCTGTTCAAGGTCTGTATTCTCCTGGTTCTACATTTAAGGTGTTGGTAGCAATCGCGGCATTAACACAAGGAGTAATAGATTCAAAAAGTAATTTTTTTTGTAGGGGAAAAATTAATTTTGGAGATAGGTTTTTTCATTGTTGGAAAACACATGGTCATGGAAATATGAATGTTGAATCAGCCATTAAAGAATCATGTGATGTTTTTTTTTATGATCTTTCTATTAAGGTAGGAATTGATAAAATAGCTGAAGTTGCAAAAGATTTTGGGTTAGGGCAAATTTATCCTGTTCAAATTAGTAATCAAAAAAAAGGAATAATCCCTTCTAAAAAATGGAAAAAAGAAAATTTAAATGAAAATTGGTACGGAGGTGAAACATTAATAGCGGCTATAGGACAAGGCTATGTATTAACAACGCCTTTGCAGTTAGCTGTTATGATTGCAAGAATAGGCTCGGGAGGAAAAAAAATATTACCATCAATTATTCAGAATTCAAACAATCATGAATTTGAAGTGATGACAAAATATAGAGAAGGGATTAAGATTATCAAAAAGTCTATGTTTAAAGTTGTAAATGAACAAAAAGGTACAGCTTATAAGTCAAGAAGTAAAAATATATTATTTTCTGGAAAAACTGGGACATCGCAAGTTAAAAAAATTACTTTAGCAGAAAGAGAAAGTGATGATTTTAGAAATACTGAAATTAAGTGGAAAAATCGAGATCATGCATTGTTTATTGGTTATATGCCTGAAAAAGAACCTAAATATGCAATATCTGTAATTATTGAACATGGAGGTTCAGGCGCTGCCACTGCCGCTCCAATAGCTAGAGATGTTTTTAATTTTATTAATAATTTTAAAAAATCATGAATTTTAAAAACATTTTAGTCCTCAATTATTTACTTATTTTTATCATTATTCTGTTAACTATAATTGGAACAGCAGCTTTATATTCTGCTGCAGATGGAAGTTTTTATCCATGGGCTATGAGGCACTTAATTCGATTCGGCGTACTTTTTTTTGTTATGATATTGATAGCGATGATTGATATCAAAATTATTTTTAAATATTCTTATGTGATATTTTTTTTATGTTTATTATTGTTATTTTCCGTTGAAATTATTGGAACTTTTGGAAAAGGAGCTGAACGTTGGATAAAAGTATTTGGCATAAGTATTCAGCCATCAGAAATAATCAAAATTTCAATTATATTAGCCCTTGCTAAATATTATCATAGTATAAAATTTGAAAATATAGGCCATCTAGGTCATTTAATCCTTCCCATTTTAGTTATAGTTGTACCTTTTTTTTTAGTTGTTATGCAACCAGATCTTGGGACGTCTTTTAGTATTTTTCTTCTTGGCATCATGATTATGTTTATTGCTGGAGTACGAATATGGAAATTTATTTTAGGTATCTGTATTTCTGTTTTTTTCCTTCCTTTTTTATGGAATTATATACAGCCATATCAACAGAAAAGAATTACATCTTTTTTAAATCCTGAATCAGATCCTTTAGGACAAGGATATCAATTAATTCAATCAAAAATTGCTCTTGGTTCAGGAGGTTTGCTAGGAAAAGGATTTTTAGAAGGAACTCAATCATATTTAGAATACTTACCAGAGAAACAAACAGATTTTATTTTTACATTAATAGGTGAAGAATTTGGTTTTTTAGGAACAATTTTTATATTAATTTTATTTGGTTTATTAATTTTAATAAGTTTCTATATTAGTATTAAATCATTCAATGTTTTTGGAAAAATAATTAGTTTGGGAATAGCTTCAAATTTATTTTTATATGTAGTCTTAAATATGACTATGGTTGTAGGATTAATGCCTGTGGTTGGAATTCCACTACCTTTAATTTCTTATGGTGGAACAGCAATGCTATCTTTAATGATTTCTTTTGGACTATTACTTAATGTAGATATTCATTATAATATTAAAAAAATTAATTATTAGATGCTAAAAGTAAATAATATTCATAAATATTTCGGAGGATTAAAAGCAGTTAATAATGCCACTATGGCGGTAGAGCAGGGATCTATTACAGGTTTAATTGGACCAAATGGAGCTGGTAAGACAACATTATTCAATACTATTGCAGGAATTTATTCACCTGACAAAGGTCAGGTATATTTAGAAAATGAGAATATATCTGGACTTAGACCACATCAATTGTTTGAAAAAGGCGTGCTCAGAACTTTTCAAATAGCTCATGAATTTTCAACTTTAACTGTGCTTGAAAATTTAATGATGGTTCCATCTAAGCAGTATGGAGAAAATTTAATTAATGCATGGTTTAAAAATGATTTAGTAAAAAAACAAGAAAAAGAAATAAGAGCACAAGCTATGGAAGTAATTGAATTTCTTAATCTTAAACATCTGACGCAAGAATTAGCTGGTAATTTATCAGGGGGTCAAAAAAAACTTCTTGAATTGGGTCGAACTATGATGGTTGATTGTAAGTTGGTTCTTTTAGATGAGGTAGGGGCTGGAGTTAATAGAACGTTGTTAAATGAAATTAGTGATGCAATTTTGAGATTAAATAAAGAAAAGAACTATACTTTTTTTGTTATTGAGCATGATATGGATTTAATTCAAAAAATATGTGATCCAGTAATAGTGATGGCAGAAGGAAATGTTCTTTTTCAAGGTGAATTTGAAGATGTAAAATCTAACGAAAATGTCATTGAAGCTTATCTGGGAAGAGGAATGAAAGTCAAAAAGAATTAATCGTGCTTCGCTTAATAGGAAAAGATATTACAGCAGGTTATGGTGGTGTAGATATTATTAACAATATAAATATTTATGTGAATGAAGGAGAAATTGTAGTTATTGTTGGACCTAATGGAGCTGGTAAATCTACAGTTATGAAATCATTGTTAGGAATGTTAAATTTAACAAGTGGTTCAGTACAATTTATTGAAAAAGATATAACTAAAATGTTACCACAAGATAGAGTAAGTCTAGGAATTGCCTTTGTTCCTCAAACACAAAATGTTTTTACAGGAATGACTGTTGAAGAAAATCTAGAGATGGGGGCTTTTTTAAGAGATGACAATATTCAAAATACTATTGATCAAATTTATGAACTTTTCCCTATTTTAAAAGAAAAAAGGAATCAAAATACAGGTGAGTTATCCGGAGGTCAAAGGCAGCAAGTAGCTTTTGGAAGAGCTTTGATGACAATGCCTAAAATATTAATGTTAGATGAGCCAACTGCAGGTGTTTCTCCAATTGTTATGGATGATCTTTTTTCCCGTATTATTGAAGTTGGAAAAACAGGAGTTGGTATTTTAATGGTTGAGCAAAATGCTAAACAAGCACTTACCATTGCTGATCGAGGATATGTTTTGGTTAATGGAAAAAATAGCAGAGAGGGTACTGGACAAGAGTTACTGAACAATCCAGATGTTCGTAAATCTTTTTTAGGAGGATAGATCATGATTGATATTTTAAATGCAATAGTAGTTCTTTTAAATTATATAATTATACCAGGTTTATCATATGGATCTCAGTTAGCTTTAGGCGCTCTAGGAGTGTCTTTCATATATGCTATTTTACGTTTTGCTAATTTTTCCCATGGAGAATTCATGTCTTTTGGAGCAATGATTACCATATTATTTACGTGGTTATTTCAATCTTATGGCATTACTTTAGGATTTTTACCAACAGCTCTACTTGCTATTCCTTTTGCAATTTTGGCTACAATTATTTTGAGTCTTGTAACTAATAGAATAGTATTTCGTTATTATAGGATTAAAAAAAGTGCTCCAGTTGTAATAGCTATGGCTTCTATAGGAGTTATGTTTGTTATAAATGCTATAGTGAGAATTGTCATTGGTCCAAATGATACAAAATTTTTTGATGGTCAAAAATTTATTATAAAAGCAAAACAATTTAAAGTAATGACTGGACTTAATGAAGGTTTGGCAATTAAATCTACTCAAGTAATAACAATATTAGTTACTGTAGTATTATTAAGTTTTACTTTTTGGTTTTTACAAAAAACTAAAACAGGAAAATCAATGAGAGCCTTTTCTGATAATGAAGATTTGGCTTTGCTATCAGGTATTAATCCCAATAGAGTAGTTTTTATAACATGGTTGATAGTGGGAACATTGGCTTGTGTTGCTGGTGCATTATATGGATTAGATAAAAGCTATAAACCTTTTACATATTTAGGATTAGTTTTACCTATTTTTGCTTCAGCAATTGTTGGGGGTATAGGAAGTCCAATTGGAGCAGTTGTAGGAGGTTTTGTCATTGCTTTTTCAGAAATTATGGTAACATACGCTTATAAGAAATTTTTGATCTATCTTCTCCCAACAAGCTTAGAACCATCTGGATTAGTTCAATTATTATCTACTGATTATAAGTTCGCGGTTTCTTTTTCTATTTTAGTTATTGTTTTATTAGTAAGACCTGCGGGAATATTCAAAGGAAAAACATTATGATCAAAGTAAATAAAATAGAAACAATAGCTATTGCTATTATGGTTTTTTTATTTCTCTTTGTTGGTTTTGCACAATCTTGGTCTTTAAGCCTCTCTATTTTAAATATGTGCATCATTTCAGCTGTAATGAGTATGGGTATAAATATGCAATGGGGTTATGCAGGAATATTTAATGTGGGTATCATGGGCTTTACGGCATTAGGAGGATTAGCCGCTGTTTTAGTTTCATATTCCCCAGTAGGAGAGGCATGGCGTGTTGGGGGATTGGGAATGGCTATTAGTCTTTTTTTATTAATTTCGATAATAATGATTATTTATTTTATAAATAAATTAATTCCTAAAAAACCTAAAAAATATTGGATAATAGCTTTTATAATTATTGTTGGAATTATTGTTATTAATTTATTTTATAAACCTGCTGTAATTGCCATTGAAGCTGTTAATCCTGCTATGACTGGGTTTTTAGGAGGCATGGGCTTACCAATAATTTTTTCATGGATAGTTGGAGGATTATTTGCAGCTGGTGTAGCTTTTGTTATAGGAAAAATAACTTTGGGATTACGATCTGATTATCTTGCAATTGCAACATTGGGAATTTCAGAAATTATTATTGCAGTATTAAAACATGAAGACTGGTTATCTCGTGGTGTTAAAAATGTTATTGGTTTAAAAAGACCAGTTCCTTATGAAATTAATTTACAACAAAGTGAATGGTTTATGTCATTAGTGCATTATCTTAATAAATCTTACTTAATAAATTTTATAGATTTACAAGAAAAACAAGATGCACTCAATCTACTTGTCATAAGAGCTTCAGGTATTTTTGTTAAATTAAATTATACACTTTTATTTTCTATAGTGCTTTTATTTATATTATATTTAGCAAACAAAGCTCAAATTTCTCCCTGGGGAAGGATGATGAGAGCAATTAGGGATAATGAAGTATCTGCTAATGCAATGGGTAAAGATGTAGTAAAAAGACATCTTCAAATTTTTGTTATTGGCTCTGCTGTAGTTGGTATTTCTGGTGCCATGTTAGTTACGTTAGATGGTTTATTTACTCCTGCAAGTTACCAACCTCTTCGCTATACTTTTTTAATTTGGATTATGGTAATTGTTGGAGGTAGTGGAAATAATTTAGGTTCAATATTAGGAGGTTTTATTGTTTGGTTTGTATGGATAGAGGCTGCTCCTGCATCACAATATGTTGTAGAGTTTTTTACTTATGGATTGGAGCAAGATAATAAATTTAAATTACATTTAATAAAGAGTATTCCATATTTTAGATATTTAATAATGGGCTCAGTACTATTATTGATTATGCGCTATCGCCCAAAAGGAATATTGCCTGAGAAAATAAGACATTCATAAAAAAAACCCCCGATTTTAAACTGGGGGTTTTTTATAAAATTATTTTTTAGTTATGATTATAGTGCGCCAATTGTGTTGAAAGCACCGCCACCAACTTCTAGTTCTTTAAAAGCACCAGCGGCATCACCAAAAACATTAAATTCTATATCTGTTGCGCCTTCGTAATTAATTTCATTACCTGCGGCTAACATTTGTAGACCATAGGATAATTGACCTGGTTGAATTTTAATACCAGGAGCATTAGCTACTTTTAAGATATTAGTAAGAATTGATTTTCTATCTGCAGAACCACCTGATTGAATAGCTAAAGCAATTAGAGCAGCAGCATCATAAGATTCTCCAACATATGGACCACTTCCATCCATACCATTTGCAGCAGCTAGTTCACCAAATTTTGCTGAACCTTTAGAAATAGCACCTGGCATAGATCCAAAAGAACCATCAAGGTCACTACCAATTGCGTCAACAAGTGATTGACCAATCATTCCATCAGATAGTACAAATAAATCAAAAGCGCCTGAATCAAGAGAAGCTTCAATCATTCCTTTACCACCTTGGTCAAGATATCCAATTACCATTAATGCATCGCCACCAGCAGATCCTAAAACACCAACTTCTGCAGAGTAGTCAGCTTTACCATCTTCGTGAGAAGCAACTGCTGTTACTTCACCGCCGCCAGCTTTGAATGCTGCTTCGAAAACATCTGATAAACCTTTTCCATAGTCATTATTTGTATAAGTAATTGCAATACTGTTAACTCCTCTTTTTAGAGCAAGGTTAGCTAATACTTTGCCACCCATTGCATCAGATGGTGCCGTTCTCCAAAAAGTTCCAGCATCAGCAATTTTACTTAAGCCAGGAGAAGTTGCAGAAGGTGAAACCATAAGGACACCATTTGGAACAGCTACGTTTGCATTGATTGCACCAGTTACACCAGAACAGTCAGCACCCATAATTGCTGCAACGCCATCGGCAACCATTTGTTCTGCAGCAGCTGTAGCAGCAGCAGAGTCAACACAAGTTGAGTCACCTTCCATAATTGTAAAAGTTTCTCCGTCTAAAAGATTTCCAGAATTAGATGCTTCTAAAAACGCTAATTTTGCTCCATCTCTCATAGCAGGAGTAAGGGATTCAATAGGTCCTGTAAACCCAAGAATAATTCCCACTTTAATTTCAGCTAAAGTAGCAGTCGAAAAAGTCGACAGACTTATAATAGCTGCAAGAAGTAATTTTTTCATATTTCCTCCAATAAATTTATATAAACAACCCTATAATCTAATTTAAAAAATAGGTACAGTAGTCAATTCTTATGATTTTCCTTGAATTTATATATATTTATTAAAATATGGCAGATTTTAGTACTGATATTGTTATTATTGGAGCAGGTGTAGTTGGTCTTGCTATAGCAAGGACTTTGTCAGAGAAAAATAGAGAGATTCTCGTTTTAGAAGAATTAAGTGAATTTGGAAAAATTACTAGCTCTAGAAATTCAGGTGTTATTCATGCTGGTATATATCACCCTGAAAATTCTCTTAAAGCAAAAATGTGTGTTGAAGGGAATAAGCTTCTATATGATTATTGCAATAAACACTCTATACCTCATAAGAATACAAAAAAATTTTTAATAGCTTCAAGTGAAGAACAGATTAAAATTATTGATGATATTAAAGAACAAGCAGAAAAAAATGGAGTTCAAAATATTGAAAAAGTTTCTAAATCTAAAGTATTAAATCTTGAACCTTTGATTCAATGTAAAGAAGCTCTATTAATTCCATCAAGTGGAATAATTAATTCTTATAGTTTTATGAGTTCACTAGAAGGTCAAATTAAAGATGCTAAAGGCATGATTTCTTACAACTCAAAAGTTTTTAAAATTAATTTTGATGGAAAAATTTTTAATTTACAAATTAAAGATCAAGAAGGTAATCTTACATCAATAGGATGTAATTTTCTTATTAATTCAGCAGGGTTATATGCTTCTAAAGTTGCCCAAAGTATTGAAGAGCTAGATAAAAAATTTATTCCTAAAACATATTTTGCAAAGGGTAATTATTTTAGTCTAAGTAGAGATCTTGGTATAAAACATTTAATATATCCAATTCCTGAAAAATTTGGGTTAGGAATACACTTAACTCTAGAAATGGATAAAACGGTTAAGTTTGGTCCGGATGTAGAGTGGGTAGAAAATATTGATGATTATGAAGTTAATAATAATAGGAAAAAAGAATTTACAAAAGAAATACTGAAATACTTACCAACTTTAGATGCTAATTTACTTATTGCTAATTATGCTGGTATACGCCCCATTATGAATAAAAAAGATAAATCTATGAGAGATTTTATTATCAATTCAGAGAAAGATCATAATATTTTGGGTTTAATAAATTTATATGGAATAGAATCTCCTGGCCTTACATCATCTCTTTCTCTCGCAAAATATATTGCTGATAATTATAACTAGTATGAACATAGGAATTCTAGGAGGAGGAATATGGGGTAGTGCGCTTGCGAAGTTATTAAGTAATAATAAAGTTACAATATTTGCTCGAGATTCTAAAGTTACAGAGTCTATTAATAATCATCGTTTTAATCCCAAATTAAAATATGTAGTGTTTAATGATAATGTTTCTGCTCAAACTAACTTAGAACTATTATCTGATATGCAGTATATCTTTATTGCATTACCTTCCCAGAATATTAGGGAGGTTCTATCTGCAATTAATCTTCAGAATAAAGATCAGGAAATAATAATAGCCTCTAAAGGTATAGAAATAAAATCAGGTCTTTTACTTAGTCAAGTCATAACAGAAACGGTTCTAACAAAAAATATTAGCATCTTGTCAGGACCATGTTTTTCGGATGAAGTTGCTCAAAATTTACCAACAGCTGTTACTTTTGCATCCAAAAGTAAAAAATCATTTAATACTATAAACACTTTAATAAAGAATAAAAATTTTCGACTATATTATTCAGATGATTTAATAGGGTGTCAAGTCGGTGGAGCTTTAAAGAATATTTATGCTATAGCTTCAGGAATTACTATGGGTTTAAATTTAGGAGAAAATGCTAAGAGTGCAATTATTACAAGATCATTTATTGAAATAAATAGGTTTGGTGAATCTTTAGGGGCTAATAAAAAAACTATTTTTGGCTTATCTGGATTGGGTGATTTAATATTAACTTGTAATTCTATTAAATCTAGAAATACAAAATTTGGTCATTTAATATCAACTACAAATAAACCTAATTTTAAGGAAATTTTAAAATCACAAGAAATAACAGAGGGGTTTTTTACTGTTGCCGCAGTTTATAAGATGGCAGAACAAAAAAAAATTGATATGCCAATTATGAAATCAATTTTTAATATTTTATATAATGAATATTCAATTAAAGAAGAAATAAATAATTTATTAGAAAGACCTATTACGGATGAATTTGAAAAATAAATTTTATGATCTGGATTTAAGTTGGATAAATAATGTCCAAGTGAATTTAAGTGCTGTTGAGCGTCGTACTTCTTCTTTAGTTAAAAGACGTTCAATTAAAAAAGATTATCAAGCAGCTTGGTTATTAAAAGCAATTACCTTAATAGACTTAACGACACTTAGCGGTGATGATACATTTGGTAAAGTTGATCGTCTTTGTCATAAGGCTTTAAATCCAATTGCTGAAGAAATTAAAGAATCATTAGCATTACCAGCTTCTTTAAGAGTTGGAGCAGTTTGTGTTTACCACCACTTAGTCAAGCAAGCTAAAAAAAATTTAAATGGTAAAATTCCAATTGCGGCAGTATCAACAGGTTTTCCGGCAGGTTTATCTTCTTTTGCAACACGTAAAAAAGAAATAATTGATTCGATAAATGCAGGAGCAGGAGAAATAGATATTGTTATTAATAGAGGTTTTGTTTTGCAAAACGATTGGGTAAAATTATACAATGAGGTTAGAAGTTTCAAAGAAACTGCTAATGAAGTTAAAATTAAAGCTATTCTAGGAGTAGGAGATTTGGAAACTATGAGGAATGTTGCTAAAGCTTCTCTTGTTTGCATGATGGCAGGAGCTGATTTTATTAAAACCTCAACAGGGAAAGAAAGTACTAATGCCAATCTCAATAACAGCCTTGTGATGCTAAGAATGATAAGAGAATTCTATGAATATTCAGGAAAAAAAATAGGATTTAAGCCTGCAGGAGGTATATCAACATCAAAATCTGTTATAGAATTTTTAATTTTAGTTATGGAAGAGTTGGGTGTGGTGTGGACTGATCCTAGTTTGTTGCGAATTGGCGCATCTAGTCTATTAATCGATATAGAAAGACAACTATATCACCATGCTTTTGGTCGATATGCAACTAAAGATAAATTGGCGATGGCTTAAATGAATAAAATATTAAAGAATTTTAAAAATATAAAATATGGACCCGCTCCTGAAGATGATAAAGAAGTAATTGTATGGATTAATAAATTATCTTCACCTAATAAAAATTATATTGATGGAAAATGGACTTCTTCAAAAAGTTCAAAAAAGATTCAAGTAATCAATCCTTCCAATAAAAAGAAATTATTTAATTTATCTGTAAGTTCTAAAAAAGATGTAGATTCAGCGGTGAATGCGGCTAGTAAAGCTCATTCTAAGTGGTCTAAATTATCTCCATATAAGAGATCTCAATTTTTATATGCTCTTGCTCGGTTAATTCAAAAACATTCTAGATTTTTAGCAGTTTTAGAAACAATTGATAATGGTAAACCTATTAGAGAAACTCGAGACATAGATATACCCCTTGCTGCTCGTCATTTTTATTACCATGCAGGGTGGGCAGCTAAATTACAAAAAAATAATTATTCAATTGGAGTAGTAGGACAAATTATTCCTTGGAACTTTCCAATGTTGATGCTTGCTTGGAAAATAGCTCCTGCTATTGCATGCGGTAATACCGTTGTATTAAAACCGGCAGAATATACTTCTTTAACAGCTTTATTTTTTGCAGAGTTATGTATGAAAGCAAAAATACCTAATGGTGTAATTAATATAATTACTGGTGATGGATCTACTGGAGAATATATTACTAGTCACCCGAAGATTAAAAAAATAGCTTTTACTGGTTCAACAGAAGTTGGCAAAAAAATTATTTCTTCTACATCTAGTTCAAATAAAAAATTAACAATGGAGCTTGGTGGCAAATCTCCTTTTATTGTTTTTGAAGATGCAGATCTTGATAGTGCTGTAGAAGGTGTTGTTGATGCTATTTGGTTTAATCAAGGACAGGTTTGTTGTGCAGGATCTAGATTATTAGTTCAAGAGAGTATTGAGAAAAAATTTTTAAAAAAATTAAAACAACGCATGGAAAAATTAAGAGTAGGAAACCCTCTCGATAAATCTATTGATATTGGAGCAATTGTAGCCCCAGTGCAACTTCAAAAAATCAATTCTCTAGTAAAAAAAGGAGTGAAGGAAGGGGCAAAATTATGGCAACCTTCTTGGTCGTGTCCAACAGATGGATTATTTTATCCTCCTTCCTTATTTACAAACGTAACTCCCTCATCTTTTATCGCTCAAGTAGAAATATTTGGACCTGTGTTAACGTGTTTAACATTTCGTACACCAAGTGAAGCTGTTGCCATTGCTAATAATACTCCTTACGGACTAGCGGCAAGTATTTGGTCAGAAAATATAAATTTAGCTTTAGATATTGCACCAAAAATTAAAGCTGGTGTTATATGGATTAATTCTACTAATCTATTTGATGCTGCTTGTGGATTTGGTGGATATAAAGAAAGTGGTTTTGGAAGAGAGGGGGGTAGTGAGGGAATTAGAGCGTATACTCAAATTAATTTACCTCAAATAAATAACAAAAATAGAATAAACAAGAAAATTAAGATTAAACTACCTTCTATAGACAGAACTCCTAAACTTTATATTGGAGGTAAACAAAAAAGACCTGATGGAGGATATTCATTTCCATTAAATGCAATTAATAATTCTTTTATTTGTGATATTGCAAAAGCAAATAGAAAAGATGTACGTGATAGTGTTGAGATAGCATCTAAGTCATTTTCAAAACAATTATCTAATTTTAATCGTTCACAAATTTTATTTTATTTAGCAGAAAATTTACAACAAAGAGAAAAAACATTTGTAGAATTATTAATAACTTTAAAAGGTATGACACCTTTAACCGCAACTAAAGAATTTTCACAATCATGTGAGCGTTTATTTTATTATGCTTCTATGGCTGATAAGTTTGAAGGTAGTGTTCATAATCCTCCAATGAGAGGATTAACTCTCGCAATTAAAGAACCTTTGGGAGTAATTGCATCAATCTTAAATGATAATACACCTTTGTTAAGTCTTGTAACAATAATTGCTTCAATTTTTTCTACAGGGAATGCAAATATAATAGTCCCCGCACAAAAGACATCTTTAATTGGAACAGAATTATACCAAGTCTTTGATACTTCTGATATTCCTGCAGGTTATGTAAATATATTAACTTCAAAAGAGAATGAATTAAACCTAACCTTATCTCAACATGAAAATATAGATGGAATATGGTATTTTGGTAAAAATAATGCTCAAAAATCAGCCATTATAAATAATACAACTTCAAATTTGAAGCGTTATTGGTGTCCAGACCAAAACAATATTGATTGGTCTAATAAATCAGAGTTTTTTTTAAATGAATTTTTGTATCAAAGCACTCAAGTAAAAAATATTTGGATTCCTTATGGTGAATAATGTGATATATAAATCACATGTTAATTAGTGTTAACCCATTATTAAGTCCAGATATTTTAGCCACTTTACGCTCCATGGGACATGGCGATAGATTTGTTTTAAGTGATGCAAATTTTCCATCCTATTCTCATACCGATAATCTCTTAAGAATGGATGGATTAAATATTTCACAAGCAGCAGAGGCACTTTTATCTGTCTTTCCATTGGATAGCTTTATTGCAGAACCCATACTAAGAATGGAAATAGATGGGAAACCAGATGAAATCAATGAAGTTCATCAAGATTTAATAGATACAGTTTATAAGATGTCAGGTCCTAATTGGAAAGTAGGCAGTATAGAACGACAACAATTTTATGTCGAGGCAAAAGAAACTTTTGCAGTAATTACAACAAGTGATACTAGACCCTATGGTTGCTTTATTTTCACTAAAGGGGTCTTAAAACCTGATGGAAGCGTTTGGATTGTTTAAATATAGATAAAATTTCCTATATTTTTATTTTGTACAAAAAACTTAAAAAAAAGTTTTTATTTATTTTTAGTAAAACCTATAATTGAAGTAAAAACTATTGCTTTGATTTCATAAAATATTATACTTTTTTTTAGATGCAGAACGCTAAAAAAGTTTTCAATAAGGAAAAAAAAGAAGTTGGCGCTATAGTCCATTTAAAAATTAAAAAAAATAAAGAAAATCAAGTTAATGATTTAGTTGAAAAACTAGTTAATAATGAAAAATACGCATCAAAGTATGAATTTTATATTAATGAAAAATCTATTCATTTACATGAAAGATATATTGATTCAAAGGCTTGGATAAAACATATTGATTATTTTAATGAAAATTTTGGTAATGAAATTGCAAATATTTTTGAAGTTGAAAACGTTTTCTCTTATGGAAATATTTCTTCAAAATTAAAGTCAAAGCTAATTGAATTTAGAGCAATTAATTTTTTTATTATAAAAGCTAAATACACTGAACGCAAAGACATACAAATATGAAAAATCAAAAAACATGTGAAGAGGTTGCTTTAGGCATTAGAAGACGTGTATTTGAACATTCTATTAAAAATAACGGAGGTTATTTAAGTCAAGCTTGCTCTTCTGCTGAACAACTCTCATGGTTATATAATGAAGAATTAAATTTAGGCGATTCTGTTTTGCCAATGGTTCCAAAAGATTTTGATGGAGTGCCCTCTATTAATCATAAAAATTATCAAACAGGAGCTGGATATAATGGACCATTCAAACCTGAATTAGATAGGTTAATTATAGCACCTGCACATTACGCATTAATAGCTTATGCAACACTTATTGAAGTTGGTAGAATGGCTCCTGAAGCATTAAATATGTTTAACAAAGATGGTTCTTCTGTAGAGATTATAGGAGCTGAACATTCTCCTGGTATGGAAATGCATAATGGTACTCTTGGAATTGGATTATCAACAGGTGCTGGACTTGCAATGGGTAGAAAGATTAACGGTGAAAAAGGCAAGGTATGTGTTTTTATGTCTGATGGTGAATTACAAGAAGGTCAAATTTGGGAGGCTCTTCAAGCAAGCGTTCATCATGATATAGATAATCTTTGGGCAATTATGGACGTTAATTCTCAACAAGTTGATGGAGCTATGTCAGATGTTATGGATGTGGGCGATATTCAAAAAAAGATAAACTCCTTTGGCGCACTTGCAATAGAAGTAGACGCTCATGATATTAATGCAATGAGACAAGCAAGAAAAGAAAATCATGAAGGACGGCCTTTAATTATATTAGCAATATCCTCACCATATCAAGGAATGACTTTTTTAAAAAAAAGATTTCCCAGATTGCATTATGTTCGTTTTAATTCTGAAGAAGAAAGAAAAGAAATGAATATTAAAATATCAAACGAACTTCGAATAGAACCTATTCAATATTAAAATGATCGAAATTGTTAAAAAACCTTATAGTTATTCTTTTGAAAATTTTGCTAAACTAGATAAAAATATATTATGTCTTTCAGGAGATTTAACTTCTTCATGTGAAGTGGATGGTTTTAGAGATAGATATCCTAAACAATTTGTATCAATGGGCATGGCTGAACAAAATATGATGAGTTTTGCTGGAGGTTTAGGATTGGCAGGTTTTCGTCCATTTGTTCATACTTTTGCGGTTTTTGCATACAGAAGACCCTACGAACAATTATTAGCATCTATTGCATATCCAAGACGAAAGGTAAGGATTATGGGATTCCTACCTGGTGTCACAACTCCTGCAGGAATGACCCATCAGGCCATAGAAGATATAGCAGTTATGAGAACAATACCGAATATGACTGTACTAGAAACTGGAGATGCAACAGAAGTTGAAAGTATTTGCACAGTAGCTGATTCTGTAGAGGGGCCTGTTTATTGTCGTGTTTTAAGAGGCAATGTACCTAGACTTTTTAAAACACCTATGAAAATAGGTGAAATAAGGGTTCTTAACAAAGGTACGGACATATTAGTTGTTACATCAGGTATCAGCACCGAAGAGGCATTAAGAGCAAGATCTGCAATCAAGAATGCAGGAATTTCAATTCAACATATTCATTTACATACTATCAAACCTATCAACAAAGAATTGCTTTTAAGTCAAATAGAAAAAGTAAAGTATGGAGTTGTTACCATGGAAAATCACTTAATTAATGGAGGGATAGGTTCAATAGTAGCTGATATTATTGCTGAAAATGGAATTGCAAAAAGATTAATAAAACTGGGATTAAATGACACTTTCGCACATGGAGGATCTAAAGCATATTTATTAAAATACTATGGATTAGATGCTTTTACTTTAGTAAAAGGAATTGAAAAATTAATGAATATAAAAACTGAAATTAATGAAGAAAATCTTGAGAATGCAAGAATAGAAGATGTTCATTCATTATCTAAAGCGGAAGCCTTATAATTTATGAAAGAAAAATTTTTTAAACTATTTAAAACTGCCAAACCAATTATTGCAATGGTTCATTTTCCTGCTTTGCCGGGCTCACCTTTATATGATTCAAAACTTGGTCTTGATTATATATTAGAATCTACAGAAAAAGATCTAATTGCTCTTCAAAATGCTGGAGTTGATGCAGTGATGTTTGGTAACGAGAATGATCGACCTTATGAATTGAATGTAAATACAGCTACTACATCCACGATGGCTTATGTTATTGGATCGCTTAAAAGTAAAATTATTGTTCCATTTGGTGTTAATGTTCTTTGGGATCCTATGAGTACTATTGCTTTGGCTGCTTCAACAGGAGCTCATTTTGTGAGAGAAATATTTACTGGTACTTATGCGTCTGATATGGGTATTTGGAGCCCAGATGCTGGAAAAACTATGCGTTATAGAAATGCTTTAAAAAGAAATGATTTGCTAATGTTTTATAATATTAGTGCTGAATTTGCATATTCTCTAGATAGAAGATCTGTTGCAGAGAGAGCAAAAAGCTCTGTATTTTCATCTATACCTGATGCTGTTTTAGTTTCTGGACAAATAACAGGAGAATCCGTTAACCTTAACGATTTAAAAGAGGTTAAAGAATTATTACCTGAGATTCCTGTTCTTGCTAATACAGGTGTAAAAATTGAGAATATAGAAAATACTTTAAGTATTGCAGATGGTGTTATTATTGGTTCTTCTCTGAAGGTAAATGGCGATACATGGAATTCTGTTGATCCTTTAAGAGCCGTTGATTTTATGACAAAAGTTAATAAAATTAGATAGCATAATGTCTTTGATAAAAAAAAATCAAATTCAAGAACTTATTAAAGACCTTTGTTTAATCCCAGGTTTATCTGGATATGAAGATAATGTTAGAAAATATTTAGCATCCAAACTTAATGAAAGTAAATTAGAACATCAGACTGATGTTTTAGGCAATTTAATTTGCACACTACAAGGTGATAAAGAATTACCTTCTGTGATGTTATTTGCTCATATGGATCAACTTGGTTTTGTTATAAAAAAAATTGAAGATAATGGTTTTCTTAGGGTTGAAAGACTCGGAGGAGTTCCTGAAAAATCTCTAGCTTCTCAAGAAGTTGCTATTCAATCTGAAGGTGGTAAATATTTCAATGGAATTATTGGAAATAAATCACACCATGCAACTTCTGTAGAAGAAAAATATAAAGTTATTGCGTACAGAGATGTTTATATCGATGCTGGGTTTGCTAATAAAAATGAAGTAATTAAAAGTAATATAAATATTGGATCCCCTGTAACTTATGCTCCTTATTTTAAAGTAATGGGTAAAGATTGTATAACAGGCACTAGCTTAGATGATAGGGCGGGTTGTGCCGTAATTCTTGATGTAGCTAAAAAATTACAAAAAAAAATTAATAGGCCAACGGTTTATATTGTTTTTTCTGTTCAAGAAGAATTTAATTTAAGAGGAATTTTACCAGTCGCACAAAAATTAAAACCTGATATTGCAATTCAAATTGATTTAATGTTATCTGGTGACACTCCTGATATGGAAAAACAAGGTGATATTTTTTTAGGAAATGGTCCATGCATGAGTATGTATTCATTTCATGGAAGAGGTACGTTAAATGGCTTGATTCCTCATCCAAGTTTAGTTAATTTATTCAAAGATGTTTCAAAAAATAATAATATAAACCTTCAAAGAAGTGCTACGGTAGGTGTGTTAACAGATTCTTCTTATGTTCAGTTAGTAGATAAAGGTGTTGCTGCAATAGATATGGGATTTCCCATCAGGTATTCACATTCTTCAAGAGAAGTTTGTGATATTCGTGATTTAATTGATTTAGAAAATTTACTTTTTAAAGCTATTTGTAGCATAAATAAAAATTTTTCCTTAAAAAGAAACTAGATATGCCACAAAAATTATATTTAGGTATTGATATTGGTACTTATGAAACAAAGGGAGTTCTAGTAAATATTAGAGGAGAAGTAATATCCCAATCAGCAAAAAAACATCAAATGATAGTTCCTCAAAGTGGTTGGGCTGAACACAGACCAATTGAGGATTGGTGGGGTGATTTTACTTTTATTTCTAATGACCTAATAAAAAAATCAGGTTGTGATCCAAAACTAATTCAAGCAGTCACTACCAGTACAATTGGACCTTGTATGTTGCCAGTAGATAAAGAAGGTAAACCCCTAATGAACGCAGTTTTATATGGGGTTGATACTAGGGCATATAAAGAAATTGAATACCTAAATAAAACTATTGGTAAAGAGAAAATTTTTAAATTTAATGGCAATAGCCTTACTTCACAGCAAGTTGGACCTAAAATATTATGGTTAAAAAATAATAGACCTGAAATATTTTCTAAAACTTATAAAATAGTTAATGGCACGACTTTTATTAATTTAAAATTGACAGGTAATTATACAATAGATCATTTTACAGCTGCTTTTATAGGCCCTTTGTATGACATACAAAAACAGGAATGGAGTAATGAATTGCTAAATGATTTAATTGATCTTGAACAACTGCCTAAACTTGTATGGACTAATGAAATTATTGGTGAGGTTAACGAAAAGGCTTCTAAAGAAACAGGATTAGCCAAGGGTACTCCTGTTGTTGCAGGAACTTGTGATGCAGCAGCTGAAGCTTTGAGTGTTGGTGTATCAGGTCCTGGAGATATGATGATGATGTATGGATCTACAATGTTCTTTATTTCTATAACTGATACCATATTATCAGATGAACGCCTGTGGTATGCTCCTTGGCTTTTTCAAGGTGAACACAGTTTAATGGGAGGCTTAGCAACAAGCGGAACATTAACGCATTGGTTTAAGAATGAATTAGCAAAAGATGTGCAAGGAGATGATGCATTTCATAATCTTGCAAAAGAGGCAGAGCAATCACCCCCAGGTTCAAATGGAATTGTTTTTCTTCCTTATTTTTCAGGTGAAAGAACACCAATTCATGATACACATGCAAAAGGGTCTTTTTTTGGATTGAATCTAACTCATAAAAGAGCGGATATATATCGATCTATTTTTGAAGGTATCGCTTATGGTACAAAACATGTTTTTGATACTTTTGAAGAAATAAATAATTTACCTAAAAATTTATACAGTGTTGGTGGAGGAACTAAAAATGCAATTTGGTCTCAAACTATCTCAGATATAATTGGATTAAATCAAATTTTACGAAAAAATACTTTTGGAGCATCCTATGGAGATGCTTTTCTTGCAGCTTATGCTGTTGGCGATATTAAAAAAGAAGATATTAACAAATGGAATCCAATTGATCATGAAATTAAAGTACATAACAAATCAAAAGAAGTTTATAATAAAGGGTATAAATATTTTAGAAAATTATATGAAAATACCAAGGATATTATGAAAGAAATGGATCAATAAATTAACCTTTAACAGCTCCTGCAGCCATACCTTTTACAATATATCTCTCTAAAAAAATTGCTGCTATAATTAAAGGAAGACAAGAGGCTGCAGAGATAGCCGCCATATTCCACCACTTTATACTTTGAGCAGAAATTTGAGATGCTACCATAACTGGCATTGTTTTGGCATCAGTACTAGTTATCAACGCAGCTAAAAAATATTCATTCCAACACAGAATTAAACATAGTATAAAAGCACTAGCTAAACCAGGTAAAACGATAGGTAATACAATTCTAAAAAAACTCACCCAAACACTTGCTCCATCAACTAGTGCAGCTTCTTCAAGTTCGATAGGTACAGCGTTAAACTGATCTCTCATAATCCAAATAACGATGGGAAGAACAGTTAAAGTGTAAAGCAAAATCATACCAATATGAGTATCTAATAAATTCAATTCTCTATACAAAACTAGAACAGGGAGAGCTAAGACCACAGGTGGTAAAATTAATTGAGATAGAAAGAAAAATGATATGTCAGGATTTCTCATAAATCCAAATTTATAATTAAATCTACTTAAACCATAAGCAGCAAATGATCCAAGAATAACTGCTAAACCTGACGCGCAAGAAGATATAAAAGCTGTGTTGAAAAAACGTGCTAAAAATTCTTCTCTAGGATTTGATTCAGTAAAGATAGTATCTGGAGAAAATCCAAGATTTCTCAAACCTTTCCATGATGGTTCAAAATCTATCCATGGTATCAAAAGTCCTTGTGTAACGCTAGTAGCAGTCTTAAAAGATGTTGTTACTGTCCAATATATTGGAAAAAGACAAATAAAAGTCCAAAATAAAAGAATTCCATAAATTAAAATCTTTTCACTAATATTATCTTTCATTATGATTCTCTCTGTAACCATCTATTAACAAAACGAATTAAAATGGTCATAAATATGATTATTAAAATTAAATATACAAAAGATAATAATGTTCCATAACCAACATTTGATCTATCTCTGTATTCTCTAACAATAAAACTTGTTACACTATCAGTAGCACCACCAGGACCTCCTGCTGTTACTATAATTATTATATCAGCAAGTTTTAATTTAAAAATTATTCGAATAACTAATGTTGTTAATGATACTGGAAGCATTATTGGAAAAATTATGTTCTTAAACAATGTCCATTTATTTGCTCCATCGACTTTTGCTGCCTCTAGAACTTCTTTTGGTAATGCTTGTAGTCCAGCTAACAACATTATGATCATTAGAGGAATAAATGTCCAAGCATCCATTGTCATCATTGTTAATCTTGCAATTTCTGGACTACTAAAAAAAGTAGGTGTTTCCCAACCTAAAAAACGTCCTAAGTTTGCTACTGGACCAAATCTTTGCTCTAACATAGATTTACCAACCATCCAACTTACAGCTACTGGACTTAACATTAGAGGAATTAAAAAAGCAATTCTAAAAAATTTTTTACCTTTTATATGTGAATTCAATAATAGAGCTAATAGGAAAGCTATCGCAAATTCCACAAGAACAGCAAGAATATAATAAATCATATTCTTCATTGCATTCCAATAGTATGGATCTCCTAGCATTTGATAAAAGTTATCTAATCCATTAAATTTTCTTCCATCTATAGAACTTAAGTTCCAATCAGTAAAAGATATGTATAAACCAAAGAGTAATGGAAATATAACTATAGAGAGAATAAACATTACTGCTGGAAAAACAAACAATACTCGTTTTCCTCTTTCTCCATATATTAGCACTCGAGAATATCCTATTGCACAAGTCCATAATATGTAGGCGTATAAAAAAGGTCTCCAAGTTTCAAAACCTAAAGAAATTTTTTCATATGAATGAAGTAATTGTATTACTCCAATTAAAAGCATTAAAATAAAAGTTCCCCAAACTATAATATGACCAAATCTTTTTGTTTGTTTAGTAACTTTAGAGGGAGCTACTACATATAAAGGGTCACGTTCAATGTAAGTAGAATTAGTCATAAATAAAAAATTTATAGTGAAGAATCTAGCGGCTTACATAAAGCCGCTAGAAATTTATTTAGAATTATAAACCTAAAGAAGCTTTATAAAGCTTAACTTGGTTTTCTCTACCAATTTGATCTGTAATTTTATCCCATGCTGCAGCAATGTTATCTGCACCAGTTTGAGCATCATATTCACCAGCATAAATTTTTGATAATTCATCTTCCGCTATACTGTAATATTGAAATATACCTGGGATTCGAGGTTCAATAGCAGCATTTGGATGGTTATATGAATCAGCTTCTGATGCAAGATAATCAGACGCAAAAGCTTTAGTGTACCCAGCTCCAGTCCATTCATCTATATTGAAATGACTGTTTCGATATGGTTGGAAACCTGATGGATACATTGACATCCATAATGATAGATCTTTTCCACCAATATGAGCACATGCAGACCAAGCAGCTTTTCTTTTTTTAGAGTCTTCATCCACAGTTTTCATGCAGTATAAACCCCAACCAATATAAGCCATATTTGGAGCATAGTTAGGGCCACTTGATAAAGTCTCCCATTTCCCAGTTTGCCAGTTGTAGACATCATCAGAGCCAGGTAAGATATCAAATCCTACGTTACCCTGAACTAATGATTCATCTGAAGTATTGGCATTAGAGCCAACATCGCCCCACCAAGATACCATGGAGCCGGTTCCTGCTAAGAATTGACTAAATCCAGTAACACCAGGATCAGCATTAATTTGATCAGGTGGTTGACAGTCTCTTCTATCAAGAACATCTTGAATAGCTCTTACCCAAGCTGGATTATTAACCATTGGTTTCATAGTATCAGGTTCAAATAAGAATGCTGGACTACTTGGATGTTTTGCATAAGCTGTTGCAATACTACCTAAGAAGTAGAATCCAAATCCACCCCAACCTTTTTGAACATCTAAATATCCATAAGCTGGGAAGCCCTCGTGTTTCTTCCCTTTTAAGAACTTTGAAACTTCAGTTACCTTTTGCCAAGTTGTTGGAACTTCCCAATTACCAGAGTGCCCCTCAGCTTTCCAAGCCTCTGCTAACTCTTCATTTTCAAAGTAGTCTGATCTATAGTTGAAATTATGACAGTCGCCATCAATTGATATTCTATATGTTTTACCATCCCAAGTTCCTGTAGGAGCTTGTAGGTAGCCAACATAGTCATCTAAATCAATTTGATCTGCAACCCAACCAGGCATTTCAGAAAGTAAATTTTTACCACAAAGGTCTCCTTCAAAAGGTGCCCCTGCTTGAATAATATCAAAATCAACAGTGCTTGTTGCAATTGATTGTTGAAGTCTGGCATTATAATCAGCTTGTGCTAAGTCAATCCAATTAATTTTTGCTCCAGTATATTTTTCCCAAGGTTTTAAGAAACCTCTGTGAAGCATGTTATGAAGGTTTAAGCTGTCTAAACCCAAAAAGTTTAATTCAACACCTTTTAATTCACCTTCTTGGACACTATCTTTAGTTGCTCCTAAACACATTTCTCCAACTTTTTGCCAGTCTGCATCGCCTGGAGACCCAACACCAACCCCTGGTATTTGAAGAATAGCAGATCTAAGGTCGCTTGCTGCAAATGCATTGCTAGCAATTGAAGATAAACCGCCACTCATTGTCGCTATTGCTCCAGCTCCAGCAGCACCTTTCATAAAGGATCTTCTGCTAGTTTTGCTTTTTGCAATAGCATATTCATAAAGTGATCTTTTCATTATTTCCTCCCATGAGAATAAATTTGTTAAAAATATACTTTTTAATATACATATGTAGTAGTTATGAACAATAAGAAAGATTAACAGTTCTTAAAAAAAAAGGAATTTACTTGATGTTTGGAGAAAAATTTGCAACAAGATTGAATTCGTTTGCCTCAAAACCAGAAATTTTTTGGGGGAAAGTAGTACCTTTTCTTACTACAGATAAATTAATTCAGCGTGCAGGTACTGTAAAAGGATTAACAGATCTAGATCTTAATTTTCCTGACCATGCAGGAGAAAACCTAAAAAAAATTATTAATACTGTTAAAGATAGTAGTCTTGGGATTAATGGATTTGCTATGCGTTATTATACTAATCCTGCTTTCAAATTAGGTGCCTTCACCAATCCTGATAGAAAAGTTAGGCAGGAAGCGATAGATTTAACTAAAAAAGGAATTGATGCAGCCAGAGAGTCTAATTCTAATCTAATGACATTATGGCTTGGTCAAGATGGTTATGATTATGGATTTCAAGTTGATTATAAGAAGCTATGGCAAGATGAGATAGAAGGAATTAGAGAAGTAGCTTTGCATGATAAGGATTGTTATATAAGTATTGAATACAAACCAAATGAACCGAGGGCTTATTCATTATTAGCTAACCTCTCATTAACTCTTCTTGCAATTAAAGAAATTGATTTACCAAATTTAGGTGTTACTTTAGATTTTGCACATATTTTATATGCTGATGAACATCCAGCTTTTGCAGCAGCTATGGTTTCAAAAAAATCAAAAATTTTAGGACTTCATTTAAATGATGGTTATGCCAAAAGAGATGATGGATTAATGGTTGGTTCTGTTCATCAACTGGCAACAATTGAATTTTTATATCAAGTTTATAAGGATGGATATGATGGAACAATTTATTTTGATACATTTCCTGATGCTTCAGGTTTAGATCCGGTTAAAGAATGCGAAGGAAATATAAATACAGTAAAAAATATGTTAAAGGTTGTAAAAAAATTATCAGGTGATAACAATCTAAGTTTAGCAATACAAAATCAAGATGCCGTTACATCTAATCAAATTTTTAATAAAGCTTTATATAATTTAAAATCTGATTAATTATGCCCTCAAAAGAAATACTTGTTATAGGAAGTTTACACTATGATATATTTGTGGAATCTCCAAACTTACCTAAAGTTGGTGAAACGGTTAGGGGAAATAATTGGTATCCAAAGCTTGGTGGAAAAGGAGGTAATCAAGCGATTTCTGCTTCTTTAAATTCTGTATCCGTAAAATTAGTTAGTGCGGTTGGAAAAGATAGTTTTGCCATTTATATTTTAGAAAATCTTGAGAAAATGAATATAAATACAAAATATATTCAACGTCTAAACAATTTTAATTCTGGTATAAGTGTTGCAATTTCTAATAGTGATGGAGATTATGGTGCAACAATTGTATCTGGATCCAACCTCAATATTAATACTGACATATTTAACGATCAAAGTTTATGGAATAATGTAGAAATTTTAATGCTACAAAATGAAATTGATGAAAATACAAATATCCATGCTGCAAAAAAAGCTAAAGAATTAGATATAAAAGTATTTTATAATGCTGCGCCAGCAAAAAAAATTAACTTTGATTTATTTGATCTTGTAGATATATTGCTTGTAAATACAATTGAGGCCCAAGATATCACAGAATCGAAAATACAAAATTTAGAAGATATTAAAAAAGTTTCAAAGATTTTATCTAGAAAAATACCTATAGCTATTGTCTCTGCAGGAGAAGATGGTGTGGTGATATGTAAAACTAATAATGAGCCAATTCATTTTGAAGGCCTAAATGTTCAGGTTAAAAGCACTCACGGAGCGGGAGATACTTTTGCTGGATTTTTTTGTTCTTCTCTAGTTTTGGGAAAAAGTATTGAAGAGGCAGCAAGTATGGCAAATCAAAAAGCTGCTAAATTTATTTCTTATTAAAAAAATTTCTTGAAAGATAACTAAAAATATTTAGGTTACTTTTTTTATAGGAGACATATTGAAAAGCTTAAGCGTACTAGGAATATTTGTTGCTGATTTATCATTTTTTGGAAAAATACCTCTAAAAGGACAAACAGTTCTTGGAGATGATTTTGTTGTAGGTCCTGGAGGAAAGGGATCTAATCAGGCTGTGGCAGCAGGAAAGTCTGGAGCTAATGTTAATTTCATATCAAAAATAGGAAATGATGATTATGGGAAGATGGCTCAAAAAATATATAGTGAAACCAATGTTGGAACCAAAAATTTATTTATTACAGAAGAAAAAAGCACAGGAGTAGCCGCTATACTTTTAAACAAAGATACAGGTGAAAATGCTATTTCTGTTGTTCCAGGTGCAGCAGGAGATCTTACAATTGATGATATTAATAAAGCTGAAGAAGAAATTAAAAATGCTTCTTTTTTTTTAACACAATTAGAAGCTCCTATAGAAACGGTTATTCATGCATTAAAAATTGCTAAACAACATAATGTAACAACTATTTTAAATCCAGCGCCAGCAGCAAAGCTTGAAAAAGATATATTTCCATTAATTGACTATTTTACTCCAAATGAAACTGAAGCAAGTTTTTACGTAAATAAAGAAATTCAAAACGAAGAAGATGCAAAGAATTATTCAAAAGATTTATTAAATCTAGGAATTAAAAATGTTGTAATTACACTTGGTGCAACTGGAGTTTATTATGAAAATAAAGATGAACATCTTTTTATTCCATCTTTAGATTTAGGAAATAGAGTAAAAGATACTTCAGGGGCAGGAGATGCATTTAATGGAGCTTTTGCAACTGCCTTATGCGAAGATAAATCTATTGTAGATTCGCTTAAATTTGCTAATATTTTTGCGGGTATTTCTACAACAAGGATAGGAACAGCTAATTCAATGCCTTCTAGAGTTGAAATTGATAAACTACTTTAAATAATATATAATACCATTATGCAATTATATCTTGAAAGATTACTTTATTTTTGGGCCGCTATTACCGCAATAGGGCTATTTTTAGTCATTATTTTCTGGGCTATTTCAACAATAATTTATGTTGCTTTCGTATCTTTATTTATAGCTATAGTCTTTGCAGCTTTTTATCATTTTTATTGGTCAAAAAGAAAAGATTAAAATTTATAACTAATCTACAATTTCATTAATTTTTTTGATTATTAAGTTAGTGTCCGGTTTTTTTTAAAAAATATTAAATTTAGTAAAAGAACGAGGATGTTTATCGTATTATAATAAACAAAATGGTATTAATTTTTTGAAACTTTTAGAAAATAATAATTTAGAAATCTTAAATGCAGCATAAATATAAAAAATATGTGGGGCAATGGAATTTACCTCACATATTTAATATTTCAAATTGATAACAATAAAGTAAAAGGATTAATAAATGGTAGGTAAATACATTTTTTATGATTTAGAGACGACAGGTAGAGGTAAGAAAGAGAGTGCTAAGGCATTTGGTACTACTCCTAAATGGGAGCAAATATTACAAATAGCTGCTATTGTAACAGATGAGAATTTTCAACCAACTAATCAAAATATTAACGAATTTTGTAGACCTAGAACGTCTATTATTTCACAACCTGGAGCATTGCTAACAACTCAAAAAGGAATAAGGGAAACACTTAATGCCAAATTATCTTCTTATGAATTGATCCAAAAAATTAATTCTACTTTTGATGAATGGAAAAAAGATAATACTGATCCAGTATTTATTGGTCACAACATTATTGCATTTGATGAGTCAGTTTTAGAATATAATTTATTTAATAATTTATTCTTTCCTTATATTACAAGAAAGAATAGGGGAGATACACTTAACTTAGCAAGAGCGCTGTATGCATTAAATCCTTCAAACATTAAAACTCCTTTGACTGCACGTGGTAATCCTAGTTTTAAATTAGATAAATTAGCGGAGTTAAATAATTTACCTGTTGAATTTGCTCATGATGCATTCAGTGATGTGAAGACGTCTATAGCCTTAACAAAATTCGTTCATGACATGGATCAAGACAATTGGAAACAGTTAGAGATGACTATGAATAAAGAAAAAGCGATTGAATATGTAAATGCCAATAAAGGTTTTTGTTACATGACAAGTTTTGCTGGAAAAGTAAAATTACAAGCCTTATCCATGGTTTGTGAATCACAATATAGCGGGTGGTTTCATACAATAGATTTAGCTCATGATCCTGACCCTCTTTTAGAGGCTAATCTTGAAGAATTTAAAAAGTTAATTAAGAGAAAAAATCGTTACGTGATTTGTAATCAACATCCTATTTTATTATCTGGAAAGATCGCAATTAATTATGAACCTTATAGTGAATTAGGAGCAGAAATATTAAATGAGCGAGCAAAAAAAGTTTTTAAAAATAAATCTCTTGCTGATAAATTTAAACATATGGAAATTGATCGTCAAATTGAAAAAGAAGATGAAGCTTCGCAAGATAATATTTTTCCAGAAAGTAAAGCCAATATGTTTACAAAATTTGGACAAGGAGATACTTTGAGAGAGTTTCATGAAAAAAATACTTGGGCAGAAAAATATAAAGTTGCTCTCACTATCCGTGATGAGAGAGCTAGTTTTATTTTAAAACGCTTAATTTTTGATGAGAGCCCACTTACTTTATCTGATGAAGATTTTAAATATGTTCACCGCGAACTACATGATCGTTTGGTGATTAATCAGGAACGACCTTTTACGACTATTCCAGAAGCAATGATGCAAACTGATACTGAATTAGTTAATTTAGAGGAGAGTGATGACGGTCTTAAAGAAGAAAAACTTAGAATATTAAACGACTATAATACTTACTTAATTTTTATGGAACAATATTTTAAGGATAAAAGCGCCAAACCTTTAAAATCAGGAAATGAATTAGTAAAACAAATTTTTAATTAATGTTTGAATTACAATATATTGTTATTGGTTTGGTTCAGGGTATTACTGAATTTTTACCAATTAGTTCCTCTGCCCATCTTATCTTAATATCGGGTTTGACAGATTGGGAAGATCAGGGAATTTTTACTGATATTGCTGTCCATGTTGGAACATTAGGAGCAGTTATTGTTTATTTATTTACTCATATTAAAAAAATACTTTTTGATTTTTTTTCTTTTAAAAAAAATTATTTTCATCAAAGTGATTACTGGGGCATAAAAATTATTATTGCTACCATTCCAGCACTTATAGTTGGTTTTTTTGTTTATGAATATCTTTTAGATTACTTAAGAAATTTAGTGGTGATAGCCTGGGCAAGCATTATTTTTGGTATTATTTTATATTTTGCGGATCATAGAGGTCAGTCTAGTAAAAAATGGGAAGAGTTAAAGTTTTGGGAAATATTTGTTGTAGGTACTTTTCAAGTCTTAGCCTTTATACCAGGTGCCAGTAGAGCAGGTGTAACAATTACAGGAGCAAGAATACTAAATGTTAAAAGAGACTCGGCCGCTATATTTTCAATGCTTCTGTCCATTCCAATAATTGCAGCTTCTCTCACTTTAGCCTTGTTGGATATTTATTCTATGCAAAATATAACTATAGATTTAACCCAACCAATTATAGCAACATTTTTTTCTTTTATTACAGCTATAATATCTATTCATACTATGATGAAAATTTTACAATTTACCAATTTTAATATTTTTATAATTTATAGAATTTTACTTGGTATTACTTTATTGATTATTTATGCATAAAATAAAAGGAGTTTTTAGTGCTGCCTTAACACCAATTAATCAGGATTATTCAATAAATTCTCAACTATTTCTTGCTCACTGCCAATGGCTTTTAACACAGGGTTTGGATGGTTTGGGCGTTTTTGGTACAACAGGAGAGGCTAATGCATTTAATGTTGAAGAAAAAATTAATGCTCTGCAATTTTTAATTGATAATGACATCAATCCTAATCACTTAATGCCAGGTACGGGGCAATGTTCTGTAACTGATACTGTACGATTTACAAAAAAATGTGCCAAGCTAAAGGTAAGAGCAGTTTTAGTTTTACCAGCTTTTTTCTATAAAGGAGTTTCTGATGAAGGTGTAATTGAATATTATAAACGAGTCGTTGAAGAGGTAGGTGATGAGAATCTTCATTATGTTTTGTATCATATCCCTCAGATATCAGGGGTTAATATTAGTTTTGAGGTGATTGAAAAATTATTAAAATTATATCCTAATAATATTGTAGGAATGAAAGATTCTAGTGGAGATCTTGATAATATGCTTAAAATAACAAAATTTTTTAATGAATTTTCCCTTTTTTCAGGCTCTGATAGTCTTGCATTAAAAGTATGTAAAAGAGGTGGAGCAGGGGCGATAACAGCTACCTCAAACATTTCAGCCAAATTGCTTAGCTTTATTGTAAATAATTACAAAGAAGAATTATCCATTGATAATTTTCAAGATTTACAATTACTTCAAGTAGAAATAAGGGAAATGCTTTTTACACATGAGCCTATCAGTGCTTTAAAAGCTATCATGACTGTAAAACAGAGTAATCAAGAATGGAATAGAGTTAATCCTCCGCTTCATAGAATAGAAAATCCCAAGAGCAATAAAACCATAATTGGATTAATAGAATTACTAAACAAGATGGATGAATTAGTGCCGTCTACGTGATTGAAAATAATTTCTCGCTTTTAATCCTACAAAATTTTGGACAGGTTTTAAAAACATGGAGAAGCCAATGCAATCAGTAAAAAAACCGGGTGTGATTAGAAGTAAACCTGAAATAAGCAAAAAAATTCCACCCTTAATCTCTTCTGTTGGCACAATACCTTGTGAGAGATTGCGTTGCGCATTGAACAACAAACTCAGTCCTTGTTTTCTAACTAAATAAATTCCAGCTAAAGCTGTTATTAATATTATGGCGATGGTATTTAAAATGCCTATGTTTGATCCCACAGTAATAAAAATAGCAATTTCAATTATAGGGATAAAAATAAAAAGTAAAAATATCATTTTTATATAAATATATTATCTTTCCAATGACTCTATTTCTTTAATTTTAATTTGCTTTTCAAATTCCCTTAGACGTCTATATACACTTGCCAATTCAATTATAGTTGGCCAAGCCTTAAACAAATATTGAAGAGAGCCCTCTACTCGACCAAAGGCTCTTAGTATTTGTTGCATTACGCCAAGAGTCATCACTCCAGCAACAATGGCAGGAGCTAATAAAACATATCCAACCAACACATTGGCTTGTAGATAGGCTAATCGTCCAATATTAAAATAAAGATAACGTAGATAACTTATATAATTAATTTTTCTTACGCCATCAAACAATTCCCCTAGCGTTTTTGGTCTAACTGTCCCGTCGTCTTCTGCTATAACAAGTATTTTGCGATACGCCGCTTCTCTCTTTTGCAAATCATATTCAATACCTACGAGTCTTAATAAGTAAGCTAATATTATCATTAATATAGTGCCACCTACTGCCCAAATAAAAGCACCTGCTACTAAAGAATATTCCCAATCCCCAAACCATAATATTGGAATACCTATTGATAATCCCATTAACAAAGGAAAAAATTCAATTAGCACCATTATGGATTCTATAAAACTAGTTCCAAGACCTTCAAGAATACGACTAAACTTAATTGTATCTTCTTGCACCCTTTGACTTGCTCCTTCAATTGTACGTGCTTTGTCAAAAACACTATGATACCACTCTACCATTGAAGTACGCCATCTAAACAAAAAGTGTGCTGTTAAAAATGATGTTGCAAGACCTAACACAATCCACATGGCGGCAAGTTTAGCGAAACTTATTAGGGCTCCCATATATTCATCCATTGTAATAGCATTTGGTGTTCCTAATGCTTTTTGAATCATATCGTAGAATTCACCAAACCATTCATTGATTTTTACATCAATTTGTACTGAAACCCATAAGGATGTTAAAATTACAAATGAGCCTAAATACGCCCAAAGAAACCATTTTTTATTAGTAAAAAACTTATACATTAAAAAAAACTATAACGATTTGTAAAGTTTTTAGAAGCATTTAATTATATTACTTACTTCTAAAAGATTAAAAATTGTTAAATTATTTTGATAGAGATTATAATTTTACTATTTTTGTAAGTAGAAATGAAAATATCTTTTTTTACTAATTTAAAAATTTTCAATTGTTGGAATTAAAACTGCTTCACTAAAGTTTACATTTTTCTTAAAGTTTAAAACAAGGTCAATAATTTTGTATACATCAGGTGGCTGCAAAGCATCTTTTAAGTTTCCTGGTCTATAATTTATTGTTTTCCAAAGAGGAGTGTTAATTCCTCCAGGGAAAATAGTGCAAACTTTTATGCCATTATCTTTCAATTCTTTGTTCAAAGCAGAACCAAAGCCACTAAGCCCAAATTTGGTGCTACAATAAACACTTGAGTTATTAATGGGAATTTTGCCTGCAATCGATGAAATATTAATAATATATCCTTTTTTCCTTTTTTTCATAAAATCAGAAAATATTTTTGTTAATATAATTGGAGCTTTTAAATTTGTATCAATTAAATCATTAATTTCTGATATATCAGTATTTTGCAAATTTGATTGCTTATAAATCCCAGCATTATTTATTAAGATATCAATAAAAGTTTCTTTAGATAATTAATACGCCTATAAATCCACAAGTTACAGCTACCCATGTTTTCGTATCAATTTTTTCTTTTAAAAAGACAAATGCCATTACAATTACTATTATGGGAGTAATAGCTCCAATGCTATGGGCAGATGCCAAAGTTAAATATTTAAAGGATAATATAAAAAAACCAGATTCCAATAAAGATAAAGATGAGCGTAATAATTGAAGTTTTAAGTTTTTTGTTTTCCAAAAATTCTTATTTTTTTTTCTTATTGATTCACTTATTGATAAAAAAAATAAAAATAAATATTTAAAAAACATAATTTGAAAAATGGAATGAAAAATAGTTCCGTATTTTTGGAAAACATCTAAAATTGAAAAAAGAAAATAAGCTAATATAGCAAAAAGGGCACCAATATTTTCTTGAGATTTATTAAATTTCATTAATTTTATTTTTGATTTTAAAAAAAATTATTTTAAAAAATTATCAACTTCTACCTGATAGGATTCTACTAGTCTGTTTGTTTCATTTGCCATTGCTACAACAGCAATTAATTCCTTTAGCATTTTATTTGACATTCCTTTTTTCTTTGCTGCTAAGCTGTGAGAGCGAATACAATATTCACAACTATTTGTCATGGATACAGCGACGTAAATCATTTCTTTAGTCAAAGGATCTAAGGCGCCTTTTTGCATTACTTGTTGAAGAGAATTCCATGTTCGTTCCAAGGTATCAGGATCGACAGCAATGGTTTTCCAAAAATTAGGTATTTTCTTAATTTTCCTTGTCTGTTTGATATTATCAAATATCTTCTTTACTTTACCTTTTGCTTTTTTTTCAGAGATGGTTTTTAAAATAGGCATTTATATCCTCCATGATTGATTTATGAATCATAGAACAATATGTGCAATGATAAAACAGGATTTTATTGAATTAACCTAATGTAGTCTTTATTTCTTTTTCTGACGTCGTTTATTTCTTCTATATTTTGAGCCTCTTTTACGTCGACCTCTATGTTTTTTAGGATATCCCATAATAAGTGAGGTACATATACAAAATAACAAAATTAAGTCAAAGCATTAATAATGCCAATCCTTAGCTTCATTATACAGAAAATCTCTAAAAACCTCCAACCTGCGATCATTTTTGAATGCTTCAGAATATACAAAATAAGTTTGATATGATGGACCTTCTAAATTAGGTAAAACCCTAACCAAATGAGATTTGTCTGCTACCATATAATCTGGTAGGGAAGCAAGCCCCGCACCTTTTTCAATAGCCAAGGACATACCATAAATACTATTTACTCGAAATTTTGGTCGACGTTTCCCATTTTCTTTTCCTACTCTTAAAATCCAATCTATATTAGATATTGGTGAGGGCAATCCTGATCCAAAACAGATTAAATTATGTTTATCAAGATCTGCTATATTACGCGGGATACCATTAGTTTGTAGATAATCAGATGAAGCATAAATATGGTTATGAAAGTTAACAAATTTTTTAAAAACTAGATTTGCTTGAGTGGGTTTTTTTACTCTGACTGCTACATCTGCTGATCTATTTGCCAAATCTATTTCTTCATCACTCATTATTAAACTAATTTCCATTTCAGGAAATTGGTCAGTAAATTTATTGATTCTTGGAGTTAACCAAGTTGATCCAAAACCTATTGTTGTACTTACATTTAGTTTGCCAACTGGTTTTGTTTTTTTATCTAATAATTTTTTTTCAAAATCAGAAACTGAAATATTTATTTTATTAACTGTTTCAAATAAATCTTCTCCTTGTTCTGTTAATCTCACTCCTTTTTGATGACGAGTGAATAAAGTAGTTTTTAAATCATATTCTAAATCTTGAATTTGTCTACTAATTGCAGATTGACTAATGTTTAGTTTTTTACTTGCTTTAGAAATACTTTTGTTGATTGCAACTACATAAAAAGCCTTAAGTTTGTTCCAATCCATTATCTAAGACTATTAATTAACGTTTCATATTCTGTTGCAGGCGATCCATAAATATAAGATCCTGCAACTAATATATCGGCACCACTTTTTTTACAAATTTTACTAGTTTTTTTATTAATTCCTCCATCTACTTCTATATCAAAGTTTAAATTTTTAGATCGTCGAAATTCATTTAATTCAGTGATCTTACTTACCTGATTTTGTAGAAATTTTTGTCCTCCAAAGCCTGGTAGAACAGTCATAACAATCACAAGATCTATGTCATAGAATAAATCTTTAATTGCTTCTATTTTTATTTGAGGGTGTATAGCAATCCCTGCCCTACAATTTCCTTCTTTTATTATTTGTATAGTTTTTTTTGGGTTTTCATCAGCTTCTGGATGAAAGCTAATAATATCTGATCCTGCATCAATAAATTCTTTGATATAAGGAACAACAGGTCTTATCATCAAATGTACATCCAGTATTTTTTTAGTGATAGGCCTAAGGGTTTTAATAATATTTGATCCAAAAGTAATATTAGAGACATAATTACCATCCATTATATCAATATGAATGTAATCTGCTCCAGCAAGATCAACATTAACTACCTCGTCTTTTATTTTTAACAAATTAGCTGCAAGAATAGATGGGGCAATTTTGATCATAAAATATTTGTTAAAGAAATATTTATTTAATATATACCGATTCCAACAATATGACATCAATAGTTTCAAAGCCATGGGGCTCTTATCAAGTAATTGAAGATGGTGAAAAATATACAATTAAAAAAATAATAGTTAAACCTGGAGGTAAACTTTCACTGCAAAGTCATGATCACCGTTCTGAACATTGGATTATTGTCAATGGAGAGGCAGAAGTTACTTTAGATAATATAATTAAGAAGCTAAAGTCCAATGAAAATATATTCATTCCTCTGAAAACAAAACATAGACTTGCAAATAATTTAGAGGAAGATTTGGTTTTAATAGAAGTTTGGATTGGTGATATTCTCGATGAAAAAGATATCATTCGCTATGAAGATATCTATGACAGGACTTTGGGATGATTATTAATACACCCATATCAGTCGGTGAGTTAATGGACAAAATTTCCATCTTAACGATTAAAAAATTAAATATTACTGACGAAAAAAAATTATCATTTATATGTGATGAGCTTTCTTTACTAGAATCAACTCTTGCTAACTTTGTAACAAATAAAAGAGCTAAGAAATATATAAGCATGTTAGTTAAAATAAATTCACATTTATGGAAAGTAGAAGATGAAATTCGCGAATGCGAAAGGAATAAAAAATTTGATAAAAAATTTATAGATTTAGCTAGAGAAGTCTATACAACAAATGATAAAAGATCAGCAATTAAGCTAGAAATAAACAATTTTTTTGGATCAACTTTAGTCGAAGTGAAATCATATGAAAAATATTAATTTAATCTTTTAAGGCTAGATTTTATTAAATTCATTAAAGCTGATTTGTATTCGTTTTCTTTAAAAATACCTAAACTATCTATAGCGACATTAGCAAAATGCCTAGCACGCTCGATTGTATCTGAAATACAATTATATTTTTCCATAATTTTTATAGCATTTTTTAAATCTGTTTTATCTTGTTCTAGTCTCTCTATAGTTTTTTTCCAAAACTTTTTTTCTTCATTATTAGATCTTAAAAAAGCTAGTATAATTGGAAGTGTTACCTTACCTTCCTTAAAATCATCTCCAATATTTTTTCCTAAAGAAGCATTAGTTGAAGAATAATCAATTGCATCATCTATAAGTTGAAAAGCCATTCCAAAGTTTGTTCCAAAGGATTTTAAGGATTCAATTTCTTTATTTGTTGCACAAGCACTGATACCCCCTACTTGACAAGCAGCACTAAATAGTGAGGCAGTCTTACCATTAATAACATCAAAATAAACGTCTTCATTAATTGTCGGATCTTTATCATTGCTTAATTCTAAAACTTCACCTTCTGAAATTATTACACTTGTATCTGATAATATTTTCAATATTTCCATATTTCCATATTTGGCCATTAATTGAAAAGCTCTACTAAAAAGAAAATCTCCAACTAATACACTAGTTTTATTTCCCCATATTTCATTAGCACTTAATTTACCCCTTCTTTTTTGACTCTCATCAATTACATCATCATGAAGTAATGTAGCGGCATGAATGAACTCTACTGCAGCAGCCAATCCTACATGTTTTTTTTGATTATCTAATTTATTCTCTATTAGATGAAAGCTGCATGAAGTAAGTAATGGTCTTAGTCTTTTGCCTCCTGACAAAACAAGATACGAAGCAATTTCATGAATTAGAGGAACATTACTATCAAGTTTTTCTAGCAGCAAGGTATTTGTAGAAATAAGATCTTCTTGACACAAATCAATTAATTTAGATATTTCATGTTTAAAAGTATTACTTGGTTTTTTTAATTGAACAACTTGGCCCATATATTATATTTTTATTCTTTATTAATATAATAGCCAGATACAAGTTTTTTATAAAAAAAACACTCAATATTAAAAAAAATAGATTAAATAATACACTTCCTAGTATATCGAACATTTGATAAGAGACATTATGTTAAAATCTTTATTTTCTAATTCTATTAATATTCCAACATTAAGACTGACTGGCGTTATAGGACAGGCTGGATTTATGAGATCAGGCCTGAATATAGCAACTTTGGATAAGTTAATTGATAAATTATTTGCAGATAAGAAATCCCCTGCTGTAGCTTTGATTATAAATTCACCAGGAGGCTCACCAACACAATCATCTTTGATTGCCGAAAAGATAATTAAAAAATCAAAAGAAAAAAATAAAAAAGTATTAGCATTTATTGAAGATGTTGCAGCTTCAGGAGGTTATTGGTTGGCATGTGCAAGTGATGAGATTTATATTGATATAAATTCTATTTTAGGTTCTATCGGAGTTATCTCTCCAGGTTTTGGATTTGTTGAATTAATAAAAAAAATTGGCGTTGAGAGACGTGTTTATACATCTGGTAAAAGTAAAAGTTTTTTAGACCCTTTTAAGGAAGAAAAACAAGAAGATATTAATCGATTAAAAAATATTCAAGAACAAATTCATGAAAATTTTATTTCCTATGTGCAAAGTAGAAGAGGGTCAAAGATAAAAGAAAAAGATTTTGAAGAAGTTTTTAGTGGTTTATTTTGGGTTGGTCAAAAAGCTGTAGATTTAGGATTGGCTGATGGAATAGGCTCAGTGCATGATATTATACAGCAAAGATTTGGTAAAAAAGCTAAAATAAAAAATATTGATCAAAAAAAATCATTTATACAAAGAAAACTATCTTCATCATTAATAGATAGCGAAACTATTTTACAAAAACTAGAAGAAAAAGCTATGTGGTCTAGGTATGGATTGTGATTCAAAAAATATTTATTACTTTTTTTGTTATTATAATAGTACTTTTTGGTATTCGTTTTTTAAAAAAAATTACTTCAATTAATAAAAATAAGGATCATAAAGATGATAATATAGTAGATTTAGAAAAAGATCCTAAAACAAATGAGTATAGGCCAAAGGAATAGTGGATGGTAGCGAAAACAATGGAAGAATTAGTTTCTCTTTGCAAAAGAAGAGGTTTTATCTTTCAATCCAATGATATTTATGGAGGTGTTAAAGGACTTTATGATTATGGTCCAATGGGTGTTGAACTAAAGAATAATTTAAAGCAATCTTGGTGGAAATCTATGATTTATGAAAGAGATGATGTTGAAGGACTAGATTCAACAATTCTTACATCTCCAGATGTTCTTAAACAATCTGGACATGAAGATACTTTTTCTGATCCTTTGGTTGATTGTAGATCTTGTAAATCTCGATGGAGAGCAGATCAATTAGAAGATAGTAGTTGTCCGAATTGTAAATCAAAGGATCTTACGGATCCTCGACCATTTAACTTAATGTTTAAAACCTCAATAGGACCTGTTGATGACGGTTCTTCTTATGCTTATTTACGTCCAGAAACTGCTCAACAAATTTTTACAAATTTTAAAAACATCTTAACAACAACAAATAAGACACTTCCTTTTGGTATAGCTCAAATAGGAAAAGCATTTCGCAATGAAATTACCCCAAGAAATTTTATATTTAGAGTTAGAGAATTTGAACAAATGGAATTAGAGTTTTTTGTTAAACCTAATGATGATGATAAATGGCATAAATACTGGATTGATAATAGATATAATTGGTGGATAGAGCAGGGTATAAGTAAAAAAAATTTGGAACAATATGAAGTTAAAAAAAAAGAGCTATCTCACTATTCCAAAGCAACGATAGATTTAATGTATGAATTTCCTCATGGGAAAGAGGAGCTGGAGGGAATAGCCAATAGAACAGATTTTGATTTGGGTTCTCATACTAAAAATCAAGAAGAGTTTAATATTTCAGCAAAAGTTATGCAAAATGAGAAATCTACTACTAAATTAGCAATTCATAATCTTGAAGAAAAAGCTTGGATAATTCCTTATGTTATTGAACCTTCAGCAGGAGTTGACAGGGGGGTCTTAGCTCTTTTAAATGAAGCCTATAGAGAGGAAAAAATAGGGACAAATAATTCAAGAATTGTATTATCTTTAAAACCTCATCTATCCCCAATTAAAGCTGCTATTATTCCTTTAAAGAAAAATAATGAAAAATTAGTTAACCGAACAAAAGAGATAAAGAATAAACTCCAAACATTAGGTTTAGGTCGAGTGGTTTTAGAAAACTCAGGAAATATTGGTAAGAGTTATCGTAGACATGATGAGATAGGAACGCCCCTTTGTATTACTGTTGATTTTGAAACATTAGACAATCAAAGTGTTACAATTAGAGATAGAGATACAATGGAACAAAAAAGACTTAATCCAGAAGAACTTCAGAATTATTACACTAGTTATTTCAATTAATTTTATTCTTATATAATTAGTTTAATTTAAAATGTATAGATTCAATGATACCGTTTCCTGTAGAGCTCTTTTTTTTATAATGGCTTTTTTTATAGGATTGTGGACGATCCGTATTCCAACAATTAAAGATCAATTAGGAACTGATTATCTTGGTATTGGTTTGATATTTGTTACATTTGCTATTGGCTCTATTATAACAATGGTTTTTGCTAACCTAATAATAAAAAAAATTAGTTCAAAGAGAGCTGTAATGTTGGGGGGATTAATGCAGGGAATCTTGTGGCTTATAGTCCCCTTTGTAAAAGATCTTCAAGTTTTTATGTTACTATCTTTTATTTTTGGAAATTGTTATGGAATTTATGAAGTTGCAATTAATCTCCAAGCCTCAACTATAGAAAAAAGAGAAAAGAAATCTATGATGTCATTTTTTCACGGTTTTTTTAGCTTAGGTATTTTTATGGGATCTTTTGTAACAAGCATTTTTTTAGAATGGAAGATTTCTTTTTTTAATAATACTTTTATTTATGTCGTCATTTTATTACCATTAACTTTTGTATTTTCATATTATTTGGAAAATGATCATAAGGTTGTTGAAACTGATAAAAAAAATATATTTTTTATGTGGCCAATTATTATTTTTTTATTAGTTTTATTATCTACTGCAAATGCTTTAACAGAGGGCGGTGTAGATGCTTGGGGCGCTCTTTATATGCGAGATATAGTTCAAGTATCTGGCTTCCAAATTGGTATTGCAACAATCAGCTTTAATATTTTTATGACATTCGGAAGATTTACTGGCGATAAACTTAGAGATGATCTAGGTGTATATTTATTTATTATTATATCAATAATTTTAATTCTCGTAGGTTTAATCATTTTATTAATTTTTGATTCATTAATATCTTCCATTATAGGATTTTCTACTTTAGGTTTTGGAGCTTCATCAATTGTACCTATAGCATATAGTTTATCCAGTAAAGTAAAGGGAATTGATAGCACAGTTGGAATTACAATAATTTCGATTGCAGTTTATGGAATATTTATGATTGCGCCAGCAGCTTTAGGGTTAGTTGCTAATTCATATGGAGTGAATTATGTTTTTGCACCAATGTTAATAATTTTTATTTTTTGCTTAATACCCGTTTTCTTATTTAAAAGTGAATTTAAGTTATAATAAAATTACAACTGAAGATTTGTTAGTACCTAATTTTCTATTGTTCTTAATATTTTCTTCTACTAGGCTAATTTTTAACATTGCTAGAAAATATCTTTTAGATTTAGACATTACCTCTCCTATAATTATATTATTATCTAATATCTTATCACCAATATTAACTTCACCAGACTTTATTTTTAAAACATAAAGTTGTTTTCTTAATAAGGCTCTGTATTTCATTCGAGCAGTAATTTCTTGACCAACATAGCAACCTTTTTCCCAGTTAATTGCATTAATGTTTTGAAAATTATTTTCTAATAATAAAGATTTATTTTCAATTAGATCATCTGGACTATGTATTACTAAATTTTTCATTAAAATTTCTTTATATTTGTCATAACTTTGTTCTTTAAATTTCTCTAATCTGATTATTGTATTGTTATCTTGATTTAAATATACTTTGTGGCCAATATTTAAACTTCTTGGGTCTTGAAATGTTATAATATAATCTTCTATAAAGGGAATTTTTTTAGAAAAGAAAATTACTGATTCAATTTTCACATTTTCTTGAATATTAATCTTAGATCTTAATTTATACATTGTTAGTTTATTAACAAATGTTTCATAATATTTTTCATGAATTTCAATTAAGAAGTTATTTTTTAATTTAATAATAAAGAAATCAGCTAAAAATTTACCTTGTGGAGTTAATAAACATGCATAAATTGGCATATGCTCTTTACAGTTATTAATATCATTAGTTATTAAACCCTGTAAGAATTCTTTACTATCTTCACCAGAAATATCTAGAAATTTTGAAAAAATATTTTTTATAAAGTAAGGTTCAGACATATTTTAAATGATATATATTCTAATTATTTATAATTTGTATATTAACAACTTGTGAAAATACTTGTTATATCATCAAACTTGATAGGAGATACTATACTTTCAACTGGAGTAATAGAACATTTTTCTAAAAATAATGTAGGAGCTAAGTTTACCTTTCTTATTGGCCCTACAGCAGGCCAAATTTATGAACATTTTCCAAGTTTAGATAAAATTATTTCAATTAAAAAAAAGCGATATAATCTTCACTGGTTTAAAATGTATTTTAATTGTTGGATCACAACATGGGATATTGTGATAGATCTAAGATCTTCACTTTTATCTTATCTTTTATTTACTAAAAAAAGATATATTTTTAAAAAAAATAAAACACTTCATCATATTGATCAATTAAATCAATTTTTTAATATAAGAAAATCTAATCTTTTGATTCATACAAGTAATGAAGAGAAGAATATTGTTAGAAAAAAAATTGATAATAATTTTCATTATGTGGTAATTTTTCCTGGTGGAAATTGGAAACCAAAAATATGGTCAGTTCAGTTATATAATAAATTGTTACACTTAATTAATAATAAATTTTCAAATATTAAATTTATTCTTGTAGGATCTACTTATGAAAGGAAGTTATATACAAAAGTTCTTAAAGAAAATTTGTCTAATGACTCTTTTATTAATCTTATGGGAGAGTCTTTAACTTTAACATCTGCTTTTATGAAAAAAAGTAGTCTTTTTATAGGTAATGATTCAGGATTGATGCATATGTCTGTTGCTTCAAAATTAAGTACTATAGGCTTATTTGGGCCTACAGATGATAAACTTTATGGACATAAAGAAAATAATTGTTTTATTATTCGTACAAAAGAAGAATATCTTTATTTTAGTAAAAATAATGAAAATATTGATAGTAATAAGTCTTATATGTTTTCTATCAAACCCGAGCAAATTTTAGATGTTATCATAGATAATAATTTGTTATGAAAAATAATAATTCAATAAAAATAATTAAACCTGATGATTGGCATGTTCATTTGCGTGAAGGAAATATGATGAAAGCAGTTAATCATTCTTCCTCTAGGGTAAATCATCGTTGTATAGTTATGCCAAATACTGAAATTCCAATAACTACTTCTAAGCAAGGAAATGATTACTTAAATAAGATTTTAACTTTAAATAAAAAAAATGATTTTTTACCTTTATTACCATGTTATTTAACTGAAACTTTAGATTTAAAGGATTTTAAACTAGGTCTGGAAAAAAAAATATTTATTGGAGCTAAATTATATCCAATTAATGCCACTACAAATTCTAGTTTTGGTATAAGTAAAATAGAAAATATTTTCTCTGCTTTAGAAATTTTAGAAGATTTAAATAAGCCTTTATTAGTTCATGGTGAAAAAGTTAGAAAAGATATAAATATGTTTGATAGAGAAAAATTTTTTATTGATGAGGAATTAGTTATAATAAGAAAACACTTTTCTAAACTTAAGATAATATTAGAGCATGTTTCTTCTAAATATGGAGCTGATTATGTTAATAGTAATCAAAATATGGCTGGAACTATTACCCCACATCATATGATGCTCACTAAAGAAGATTTTTTTCATAATGAAAAAATTTATCCCCATCATTTTTGTATGCCAGTAGTTAAAGAAGAAAAAGATTTGATAGCATTAAGGAATTATGCTTGCTCAGGTAATGCTAAATTTTTTATTGGTACAGACTCTGCACCTCATCATATAGATTTTAAAACGTCAAATTTTTCAGCCAAACCTGGTATTTTTTCAGCACCATGTTCAATTGAGTTATATGCAACTATTTTTGATGAAGAGAACGCTATTAATCAACTTGAAAAATTTTCTTCAATAAATGGACCAAATTTTTATAATTTTTCAACTAATTCAAAACATATTGAATTGATTAAAGATAAATGGGTGGTACCTAAATTTACAATATACAAAGATATTAAAGTTCAAAATTTTATGGCTGGAAAAGAAATAAATTGGCAAATTAAAAAATAATCTTATAAAGATAAAATAATATATTATGAGTTTAGGAACATTGTTATATACATTAATCTATGGTCATTTAGTAGGTGAGGATGATTTTCAAAATAAGTATTATTCAAATTCAAAAAATTTTGAAAATATTGAAGCAAAGAGATGGGTAATATTTAAGGGAGCTAAAGAACCGACTAAAATTCCTTCTCATTGGCATGCATGGTTGCATAAATCAATTGATGTTCCACCTCTCAATTATAAGCATAAATATTCTTGGCAAAAAAATCATGAGGAGAATAAGACCGGTACTGATGACGCTTATTATCCAGATTCTCATCCTTTATCTAAATCATATAATAATGAAGCTATTAAAAAAGAATATGAGTCTTGGAACCCTTAAACTAACTATTTCACTTTTATTTTTTTTTGTAATGCCAACATTAAGGGCTGAGTCCATTGAAGGTAATTCAGTAACAATTCAAATATTAGATAAAATTACAGCAAAAGTTGAAACTATTCAAGTTAAAGTAAATGAAAGCATTAAATTTGAATCATTAATCATTGAAATTTATACATGTTATAAAAATCCACCTGAAAAAGTGCCCGAAAATTTTGTTTTGTTAAGAATTTATGATCAAATAAATAAATTAGACCAGAAATTATTATATCAAGGATGGATGATTTCATCAAGTCCAGCAATTACGCCTTTAGAGCATCCAATTTATGATTTGTGGCTTAAAGATTGCAGTATTAAGACTGATTTTTGAAAATTAAAAAATTTAGGAAAAAAACATTTTCTATTCCTACCTTCTTTTAATAATATTTGGTATTTTTCATCGCTAATTTCATAAGCTCCAAACTGTAAGAGATGTTGATTATAAAATTGTGAATCTAATAAATAAAAATTCTTCTTAATAAGAATACTAATTAAAAAAAGTAAACATAATTTACTTGTATTAGGTATGTGACTAAACATACTTTCACCAAAAAAACATCCTCCAATATTGATTCCATACAATCCTGCAACCAATTTTTTTTGTAAATAACATTCTATAGACTTTGCAAAACCTTCTTTATTTAATTTAATATAAGTATCTTGGATAATTTTATTAATCCATGTTTCATTACTATTTCTTCTAGGTAAGGCGCAATTTTCTATCACAGAAGAAAATTGAGAATTAATTTTAAAGGAATATTCTCCTTTTTTAAATTCAGAAAGTAATTTTTTAGGTATATGAAATTCATTTATAGGAATAATAAATCTTTTTTCCGGCCTATAAAAACTTATTTCTTCGCTTGTTGCATTCTTAGCCATAGGGAAGTATCCTATTTTATACAAATTAATTAGCTGGTTAGTTTCTATTATTTTTTTCAATCAAATTTTGACATATAATTAATATCATAATTGCCTGATTTGAAATCATCAGATTGAATAATCTTTTGATGTAATTGAATATTAGTATCAATGCCAATAATTACGTACTCTTCTAGAGCCCTTTTCATTTTTTGAATACAATCATGTCTTGTATTACCAAAAGTAATTAGCTTAGCTATCATGCTGTCATAATGAGATGGCACAGAATATCCTTGGTAGACAGCAGAATCTACTCTGATTCCTAATCCACCAGGTTGATGATATTGATTAACGATTCCTGGTGATGGAATAAATGTTTCAGGATGTTCAGCATTTATTCTACATTCTATTGAGTGTCCTTCAATTTTAATTTGATCTTGTGTAAAATTTAATTTTTCTCCTGAAGCAGTAAGAATTTGTTGTTTTACCAAATCTTTAGCTGTTACCATTTCTGTAACAGGATGCTCCACTTGCAATCTTGTATTCATTTCCATGAAATAAAATTTATTATTTTCATAAAGAAATTCTAATGTACCAACACCTTCGTAACCAATAGAACTAACAGCTTTTTTACATAATTTACTAATATTTAATCTTTCTTCATTTGTGAGCACTGTACTTGGACTTTCTTCTATAAGTTTTTGATGTTTTCGTTGTATAGAGCAGTCTCTTTCGCCTAAAGTCACCACATTACCATATCCATCCGCTAATATCTGTATTTCTATATGTTTAGGTGATGTGAGAAATTTCTCAATATAAACGGTATCGTCATTAAATGATTTTTTTGATTCTATTTTTGCAGCTTTAATTGATTTCTCTAATTCTTTAAATTCTTTAACTACTCGCATACCCTTTCCGCCACCTCCACTTGCGGCTTTAATTATTACAGGAAATCCTACATTATCTATAAATTCTTTAATTTTTTTTAGATCTGTTGCATGATTTAATCCTGGTACTGTTGGGACTAAATTATCATTCATAATTTTTTTAGCTGCAATCTTATTCCCCATCATTTTAATATGTTCTGATTTAGGACCTATAAATTTAATATTGTGTTCTTCAATAATTTCAGCAAAACGTTGATTTTCACTTAGAAAACCATATCCAGGATGTATAGCATCTACGTTTGTTATTGATGCAGCAGTTATTATTGCTGGAATATTTAAATAACTAGATTGAGCAGAGGCAGGACCAACACAGACACTTTCATCTGCCATTCGAACATGCATGGCTGATTCGTCAGCTTCTGAATGAATTGCTACAGTTTGAATATTAAGTTCCCTACATGCTCTTAAAATACGTAAAGCAATTTCGCCCCTATTGGCGATAAGTATTTTTTTGAACATTATTCAAATATTATAAGATCATCACCAAACTCGACTGGTTGGCTATTTAATACAATAATTTTTTTAACAATTCCTGATATCGGTGCTTTGACTTCATTAAATGTTTTCATTGCTTCAATTAGTAACAATGTATCTCCTTGTTTGACATGCTGTCCAACTTTAATATAGGGGGGCGTAGAGGGGTCAGCAGATAGGTATGCAACACCTACCATTGGTGATTTAACAGAATTTTCTGGCTTAGGAGAATTTTCTTTTTTTGTTTTGATTTTTGATTCATCTTCTTGAGATAGAGAGGGTCGATAATTAATTGCACTAGGTTGATTTTGTGAAGATATCTCTATTTCATAATCTCCCTTTTTAACCTTTACGCTAGTAATATTTTTTAATTTTAATTCTCTTTTAATAAGAGTAATATTTTCAAGGTCTGTTTTATCTATTTTTGGCATATAATTATTTAATATAGATTAATTTGTTTATTGCTTCTATAGCTAGAATATAGCTAAGTGATCCAAATCCACAAATTAATCCATTAACACCCTCCGATGTAATACTTTGTTTTCTATAATTCTCTCTTGTAAATATATTAGAGAGATGAATTTCAATTTTTGGTATTGATATAGCTCTTAAAGCATCAAGAAGAGCTACCGATGTATGAGTAAAAGCTGCTGGATTTATAATAAGTCCATCATAATTATCATTTGCTGAATGAATATAATTAATTATATCACCCTCGTTATTGCTTTGAAAAAAAAAACATTTAAGATTTAATTCTAGGCTTTTTTTCTCAGATAGTTTTTTAATATCTTCTAAAGAATGATCTCCATAAATCTTTTTTTCCCTGTTTCCAAGAAGATTAAGATTAGGTCCATTTATTATGATAATTTTTTTCATTATTGAATTTTAAACAAAGTGTTTACTTAATGCAAGACCCTGGTTCTGATAGTTAGAATTAATGTCTGATCCATATATAACATTAGAATCCTTATTAAGCTTTTCATATTTAATTCTTCCTATTGTTTGATTATCCTCTAAAAGAAAAGGAACTTCATTAGTTTTTACTTCTAGAACAGCATAAGAACCATTCAATCTCCCAAATCCAGGATCAAAAAAACCTGCATAGTGAACACGAAAATCTCCAAGACCTGTATCATAAGGCACCATTTCTCCCGCCATATTTTTAGGAATATGAATTTTTTCTTTAGATTTTAAAATATAAAAGTTATTTTTTTCTATGATTATAAATCCTTTTTCTGTTTTAATTGGCTCCCAATATTCATTAATGCTGTGAAATTTTATTTTTTGATAAGACATACTAGGTGCGTTATGTTTAGCTACATAAGCATTAATTGTATTTTGCGGTGATAAATCAACAGAAATTTTTAAACCAGATGAAATTTTTGGATCTATTTTCTTATTATTTTCGTTTAAAGTTAAAAAATCATTTTTATGATAAGTTTTTAATTCATTATCTGTAACATAAACATGTTGATTAGAAATTAAACGCATTTGATTTAGCGAATCACCAGTTTGCAATTCTATATCAAATGATCGAGAAGTAATTTCTATGAACATTTCACCTTCATAATTCAATGGAATCTTTTCATACTCATCACTTTTATTTAATATTGTTCTGCAGAAAATATCAATACGTCCGGTACTACTTTTAGGATTACACACCCCATAAATATTATTTTTTAAATTTAATTTCTCATTAAGTTTTACAAGAAAGATTTTATTTTTTTTTAATAAATATCTTTTTCTAAGATCAATTTTTTTAACTAATATATGCTGTAATTTATCCCGGACATTATTTTTTGAATTTAAAAAACTAGCACTTATTTCATAACATTCCTCACTTAGTGTTAGATCAACACTAGACGGTTGTATTTGAGATTTTGTAAAATTTGGATTGATTATTTGATTTTTTTCATAAAGATATAAGTAATCTTGATAAGTTAAAGATCCACTAAACATTTTTAATTCTATTAATTTGTTTTTTTATTAAATTCTTTAAAACAGAATCTTCAGTTTCTTTTAATAGCTTTGTCATTATTTTTTCAAAGTCATTAATTAGATCATTATTATTAATCATATTTTCTATTTCAAAGTATTTTATCCAATTTAACTTATTATTTTGTTCAGCTATTTGTTTAAATTTACTTTTTAATTCCTTATCATTATTAAAAATAATAATCAAAAATGAAAAATCATTAAAAAGATTGTTACTAAAATTTATATTTTTAATATTATGTGAAGTAAATTTAATATCAAAAATTCTTTTGTTAACATAATGATTATTTGAATAGATTTTTATTACTTTTTCATAAAACTTTAATGCTTCATAGGAATATCCATGAGAATACAGAATATCTGCTTTAGTTTCTAATAAAAATTTATTATTAGGATTTTTTTTTATAATTTTATTTAATATTTTCATTGATTGATGAAGATTACCTTTTTTAGAAAGTATTATAGATTTTGTATATTCTAAATAATTCGCATCTAAGTATTCATTAATTCCTAATAATTCATCAGACGTGAATCCAAATAATTTTGACTTTATATAATAAAATTGGTTATTAATATTTTTATCATAAATTGTTTTTTGTTTCTTACTAGATTGATTTATAATTTTATATCTTTCACTATATATAGGATGAGAAGAGAACTTAAAATAATCATTAGAAATCCCTTTTTGAATTGATTTTTTTTCAAGAAAATTTAAAAAGTGAATAAGTGGTACTTTAGATAATTTTAATTTATTTAATGTTTCTATTGCATAAATATCTGCTTCTCTTTCTTGATCGCGACTAAAAGATTGGTAATAATTTATAATGCCCATTTGCTTAGTTATTAAAGATTGCATTAAATAATCATTATTGTTGGATATTAATGATCCAGCAATTACAGATAAATTAGCTAACTGGTTTATATTTTTAAGTTTTTTAGAAGAATTAATTCTTTTTGAAATATGAAAATTTTCTAAATGACCTATTTCATGAGCTAAGACTCCAATAATAGCCTCATAAGAGCTTGCATATTTTATTAAACCTGTAGATATTTGTAACCTATTATTTTGATCTATATAGGCGTTTGGATTGTCATCAAGTACTATTGAATAGCTTATTTTTTTATCATAATCATTTACTTTACTTATTAAACTAATAATATTGTTAATAAATATCTCAGTTTCATAATCAAGTATATTAGTTGCTTTAACTTCTGCGAAAAAAAAAAATAGAATATAAGAAAATAAAAAATAATTTTTTCATTATGTTACTCAGACCACCAACCTGATTTTTCATCAGATTTTTTAGACAATTTCTGTTCTATGTTTATTCTTTCTATCTTTACTTTATCTTCATTTTTATCTTTAATTTTTTTCTTTTTGCGTGGTTTAATTTTAATTTCTTTCAGTTTTCCTGTTTTTTTAACAGGCACACTCTTTTTAGTTTTTTTGGTCACCTGAGGCGGTTTCATCTTTTTTTCTTTTATTGAAGCAATTTTCTCTTTTTTGTGATCCTCTATATTTATAGTTGGCTCATGAAGTGAATAGTGATTGTCAAAATTAAAGATGACTTTACACTTATGTTCTTCTTCTAGCTGGTATATTTCTATATGTTTGTCATTCATTAATGTTTCTGCAAGTGTTGAATTACAGATAACTTTTATTTTAGCCTCTTTAGTATTGGCAGCCTTTTCTTTTATTACTTTCATTATTTGTTCACAAATTGAATTGGTATTTAAGATTAGTCCTGAACCATTACAATAAGGGCATTTTTCAAAAGAACGATCAACTAGGCTAGATCGCAATCGCTGTCTTGACAATTCTAATAATCCGAACATACTTATTCTTCCTATCTGAACTCTCGCTCTGTCCCTGTACAATGCTGTTTTGATTGCTTTTTCAACTTTGAAGTTATTACGATAGTCATCCATATCAATGAAATCAATAACAACTAATCCGCCTAGATCACGAAGTCTTAGTTGCCTAGCCACTTCAACAGCTGCCTCAAGATTTGTTTTAAGAGCTGTATTTTCAATATTACGTTCGGATGTATTTTTTCCTGAATTAACATCTATTGCAACGAGAGCTTCTGTGGTATTGATAACTATTGAGCCCCCTGATTCAAGTTTAATTGTTAAGCTAAATAATTCATTTATCTGATTTTCAATGTTATTTTCACTAAATAAAGATTTATTTTTTTCTTTAAAAAGCTTTATATTTTTTAGTTTATGAGGCACTAAACTTTTAGTTAATTTTTTTGCATTTTCATAAGCATCTTTACCTTCAACAAAAACTTCATCAACATCATCTGTCAGCATGTCTCTAATTGTTCGTTTGATAATACTTCCTTCTTCGTAAATTAAGTCGGGAGCTTCAGATTTAAGTGTATTTTCTCTTATCTTATTCCATTGACTAGTTAGATACGTTAAATCTTTGGAAATCTCTTTTTTAGTTTTTCCAATACCAGCTGTTCGAACTATAACAGACATTTTATAAGGCACATTAACACTGGACAAAATTGCTTTTAGCTTTTTTCTTTCCTCAATGTCACCAATTTTTCTAGAAATTCCATCATTGTTAAGACTATTTGGCATTAAAACACAATATCTTCCAGCAAAGGATAAAAAAGTTGTTAAGGCAGCCCCCTTGAAAGCTCTTTCTTCCTTATTAATTTGAACAAGAATTACCTGTCTTGGTTTGATAACATCTTGGATTTTATATTTACGAAAAAAATTTAAATATTCTTTTTTTGGATCTTTTACTTTTTTTATATCACTTTTTTCTTTTAATGTGCCTTGATCTAAGTTTTGATTATCTTGAATTTCTTTATTAAAATTTTCTTCTTCATTTTTTAAATTATAATTATCAGTTCCATCCTCTTCATTCGATTCTAATCCACTTGATAATTTTTTTAATTTTTCTTGATCAGAAACAGGGATTTTAAAATAATCTGGATGAATCTCTGTTAAAGGCAGAAAACCATTTCTGTTTGTTCCAAAATCAACAAATGCAGCTTGTAAAGAAGGTTCCACTCTTGTAATCTTTGCAAGATAAACATCTCCTTTTACAGCATTTTTTTTGCCTGATTCTATTTCAAAGTCATCAAGCCTTCCATTAACCGTGACTGCAACTCTAATTTCTTCTGTATTCGATGAATCGATAAGTATTTTTTTTGACATATAATTGAAACTCCGTAAAAAATATTTTGTATGATTTTCATTAAAATTTTGTATTTTTTTGTTATTTAATTTTAAATTTTGTATAATCGTCTGTGTAATTTCCTTAATGTCATATTTTTAACTCTTTCACAATCTACAAATTTAATTCATGAAAAGAATACTTAATTTGCTAAAAAAACTCCTAATCCTATGGTTTTCTGTAGCGTTTTTATGTATTTTTATCTTTTTTTATTTTTTGTGGAAGTTTTCCCCTGAATTACCTAGTTATACTGATTTAAAAAATTACAATCCAAGTTTAACTTCTAGAGTTTTTACATCAGATGGTTTACTTTTAGATAAGTATTATATTAAAGAGAGAATCTTTGTTCCAATAGATAGAATTCCTAGAAATTTAATTTATGCTTTTATTTCTGCAGAAGACAAAAATTTCTTTAAGCATTTTGGCATAGATCCTATGGCTATTATTAGAGCCAGTGTAACAAACATTATACATCAATTTACAAATAAAAAAATGATAGGTGCTTCGACGATTACTCAGCAAGTTGTTAAAAATTTACTTCTTACTAATGAAATTAGCTTTGAAAGAAAATTTAAAGAAATTATTTTAGCTATTCGTATTGAAAACATTTTAAGCAAGGATCAAATTTTGGAATTATATCTCAATGATATATATCTAGGTTATGGTTCTTATGGGGTAGCTACAGCAAGTTTAAATTATTTTAATAAATCTTTAAAAGATTTAACTATAGACGAAAGTGCTTTCTTAGCTGCATTGCCTAAGGCACCTAACAATTATGATCCTAGATCAAAATACTCTCTTGCAATAGATAGAAGAAATTGGGTTTTAAAAAAAATGTACATTAACGGTTATTTGGATAAAAACTTACTTGAAAATATTAATAAACCTCTTGTTGTTCAAAAAAGATATGAAGAAAAATTTAAAGAAGCTAATTACTTTAAGGCAGAAGTGAGAAAACAGCTTGATAATTTATTTGGAAAAAAAGTATTATATGAAGAAGGATTAATAATTAAAACATCTATCAATACAGAATTGCAAGCTATAGCAGATAAAGTTTTAATATCTGGACTCATCAACCAGGATAAGAAATATGGATGGAACGGACCAATAACAAACATTGATAAAATTATAAATGTTGATAATTTTTTGATAGATATAAAGAATCCTTTCCCAGAAAAATGGATAATATATCACATAGTTGATATTAATAATTCATCTTTAAATGTTGCTAGCATGACAAATAACTATCAAATAATTGATTTAAATACTCAAGATAATAATTGGTTAATAAAAGAAAAGTTTAATATCGGAGATGTTATTTTTGCAGAATCAGTAAATACAAAATTAGTAATTAGACAAATACCAAAAGTTAATGGAGCTATAATTATTATTGATCCTCATACAGGTAAAATCTTAGCTTTATCTGGTGGATTCAGCTTTAAATTAAGTGAGTTTAATAGAGCAACACAAGCCAAAAGACAGCCAGGTTCTGCCTTTAAACCTTTCGTTTATATATCTGCAATGAAAGAAGGATATACCCCTTCAACTCTGATTTTAGATGCTCCCTATGTTGTAGATCAAGGACCTGGATTACCGAAATGGAAACCTTCTAATTACACAGAAAAATTTTATGGACTAAGCTCAATGCGAACAGGTATTGAAAAATCTAGAAATTTAATGACAATAAGATTGGCTGATAAAATAGGTATGGAAAAAATTTTAAATACAGCCAAAGATTTTAAAATAAATAAATATATGGATAAAAATTTATCTATGTCTCTAGGTTCAGGATTAGTTACTTTATTAGATTTAACCAATGCCTATGCTATGATTGTTAATGGAGGAAAAGAAATTGATCCATTATTAGTAATGAGTGTCTATGATAAAACAGGAAAACAGATTTTAAATAATGAAAATAAAAAATGTGCATTTTGTAAACAAGTAAATTCTAATATTGATTTTACCTTTCCTGAGATTATTAATAGTCAGATATCTATTTTAGATCCAAAAATAGCTTATCAAATAACATCAATGCTTGAAGGTGTAATTATAAGGGGAACTGGCAAAAAAATAGCAGAATTAAACATACCTCTCGGTGGAAAAACAGGCACAACTAATGAAAATAAAGATGCTTGGTTTGTTGGCTTTTCACCTGATTTAGCAGTGGGAGTATATGTAGGCTTTGATAAACCGAAAAGTTTGGGTTTCAAACAAACAGGCTCAGCAGTTGCTGTACCAATATTTAAGGAATTTATGAAAGCAGCCAATATAAACCCAAGAAAAATTCCTTTCCGCATTCCTTCAGGAATTAGTTTTGTAAGAATTGATCCTAAAACAGGTCTAGCTTCAAAAAGTTATGATGGAATATTAGAATCTTTTATAATTGGGACAGAACCTTTTAATAAAAAAAATCTAAAAAAATTAGATAATTTAGGTACTATTAATAATAATTCCATTTCAGGTACAGGTAGTTTATTATCAAATTAACATGACAAATGAAGAGCTAGAAAGTAATATTGAGAAGATCACTCTTAATTTTGATCTTCTAAGGAGGGGGGTTTGACTACGCTAAACTTAATGAAGAATTAAATATTTTAAAGGAAAAAACAAATGATCCTAATATTTGGAACAATCCTCATGCAAAATCATTATTTCAAAATTTAAAAATTGTTGAAAAAAGACTAGTTGATTTTAAAAGAATAGAGCAATCATTAATTGACTTAAAAGAATTTTATAAATTTGCTATTGATGAAAAAGATCTGGCTACGATAAATCAGCTAGTTTTAGACTCTGAACATATTCTAAATGATTCAACTGCTGTTAGATATTTAAATCTCATGAACGGTGAGGCAGATGCTAATAATGCTTTTTTAGAAATACATGCTGGTGCTGGGGGGACAGAAAGTCAGGATTGGGCTATGATGTTACAGCGCATGTATGTGAGATGGGCAGAAAGTAAAGATCTTAAAGTTTCATTATTACAAGAATCGAAAGGTGAAGAAGCGGGAATTAAATCTTCCACTATAAAAATTTTGGGCGAATTTACGTATGGCTGGCTCAAGAGAGAAAGTGGTATTCACAGACTTGTTAGAATTTCTCCTTTTGATAGTAATAAAAGAAGACATACTAGTTTTGCTAGTATTTGGGTGTACCCTGAAATAGATGATAAAATTAACATAGAGATTAATGAGTCTGACTTACGAATAGACACATATAGAGCTTCTGGAGCCGGAGGCCAGCATGTCAATACAACTGATAGTGCTGTAAGAATTACGCATATTCCAACAGAGATTGTAGCTCAGTGTCAAAGTGACAGATCACAACACAAAAATAAATCTAATGCAATGTCGATGCTTAAATCTAGGATATATGAATTAGAATTAAGCAAAAGGAAAAATGAAGAAAATAAGACGAATAGTGAAAAAAAAGAAATTGGCTGGGGTCATCAGATAAGATCTTATGTTTTACATCCATATAAGATGATTAAAGATCTGAGAACTAATTATGAATCCTCAAATGTTAATGATGTATTGGATGGAAAAATTGATCAATTTTTAGAGAAATCACTTACTCTTTAAGACCTTTCTTCTATATGTTTGATTTGTTTATTTCTTAATAAATTTTAATTTTTGCAATCACTCTCTTATAATATATTTTATTGCAGATATTATCGTATTATAAATAGGGGCAACTTAATTATTTTTTTTTGAAATATTTAATTCTAAAGGAATGAACATAAAGTTGAGAATAATAGGCATTTTATTTTTTAAATTATTTTTAATATCCCAATTTTTTTCTTTCCTACACTTATTTTAATTTCTTTTTCTGATGCATAACTAGATAAAGAAAAATTATTTTTATTATAATTCTTATCATTCACTTTAATGCCATCTGAATTAATTATTCTTTTAGTTTCGCTTCTACTTTTAGTTAATTGTAGTTTTTCTACAGCATCAACCATGGTGAAAGACAAATCAATGATTTCTATTGATTGCACATTATAAGAATTGATACGGTCATCAAGGGTATTTTTTGAAAAAATATTATTGCTTATTTCCGAGGCTTCTTTAGCTTGATTTTCCCCTCTTGTAATTTTTGTTACTTCAAAGGCAAGTATTTTTTTTGACTCGTTGATTTCTTGATCTTTTAATTTTGAGAGTTTTGAAATTTCTTCAAGTGGAAGTTTTGTAAACAGATGAAGAAATTTTGGAACATCGTTATCGGCTACATTTCTCCAAAATTGGTAAAAATCATAATTTGAAAGTTTGTTTTCATCTAACCAAATAGCTCCATCAACAGTTTTGCCCATTTTTGAACCATCATTATTTGTTATTAATGGCGAAGTAATAGCGTAAGCTTTTTTGGTAGAATTTTTTCTTATGAGGTCAATTCCACTTAATATATTTCCCCATTGATCAGAACCTCCCATTTGAAGGACACAATTATACTCTTTATTTAAGTGCATAAAATCATAAGCCTGTAAAAGCATATAATTAAATTCTAAAAATGATAGTGGTTGCTCTCGATCTAAACGAGATTTAACTGAATCAAAAGTCATCATTTTGTTGATGGTGATTTTTTGACCAATCTCGCGAAGAAAATCTATATAATTAATTTTTTTTAACCAATCATAATTATTTATTAATTTTGCTTTTTGATTTAGATTAATAAATTTTAAAAAAGTCGATTTTATTTTTGTAATATTATTTTCAATATCTCTTTGATTCATAATTTTTCTTACTTCATCTTTTCCGGAAGGATCTCCTATCAAAGTAGTGCCTCCACCCATTAAAGCAATTGGGTGATGTCCATAAACTTCAAGCCAATTGAGCAGCATTAATTGAACTAAACTTCCAATATGTAAACTATCACTTGTTGGATCAAATCCAATATAAGCAGCAATTTTTTTTGTAGACATTAGATTATCTAAATCTTCAATTTCTGAAGATTGATAAATAAACCCTCTGTTATTTATTTCATTTAAAAAATCAGATTTAAAAATCATGATATAAAAATAAAATTTGATTTAAATTCACTTTAGTTTAGTTAAGCTATCTTTTATATATTTGTCAATTATTAATGAAAATTGCTCATTATAGTTTTCATAAAAATGATCAGCACCTTTAATAGCCTTAAATAGTATATCTACTTTTTTTTGTTTTTGAAGTTTTTCAGATAAAATTTTTGTAGAATCAAAAGAAGCAATATTATCTTTGTCTCCATGAACTATTAAACCTGAAGAAGGGCAAGGAGCTAAAAAACTAAAATCTCGCATATTCGCGGGTGGCGAGACACTAATAAAACCATTGATTTCTGGTCTTCTCATTAAAAGTTGCATCGCAACCCATGCTCCAAAAGAAAAACCAGCAACCCAAACAATTTTGGAATTTGTATTATATTGTTGTAGCCAATCTAAAACACTGGCAGCATCACTTAATTCTCCTTCTCCATCATCAAATAAACCTTCGCTTTTACCAACACCTCTAAAATTAAAACGTATTGTTGAAAAACCATTATTTATAAAAATTTTGTATAATCGAAAAATTACTTTTGTATTCATAGTTCCACCTCTTGATGGATCAGGGTGCAAAATAAGAACGATAGGAGATTTATCGTTATTACTGTGAGTATATTTAGCTTCTATTTTTCCCTCAGGACCTGGAATTAATAAATCTACCATTTAATTAAGCGTCTTATTGAACTAAAGCTTATTTGTAAATATAGATTAAAACTTATTTTTATGAATAGTCTTGGATTTAACAAAGAGTGTAGAAATACTAAAGTTATTGTAGCCATGTCAGGAGGGGTTGACAGTTCTGTTGTAGCAGCAATGCTGAAGAAGGAAGGTTATGACGTTACGGGAATAACGATGAAATTATATAGTCAAACTAAGGCGAAGACTTCAAAATCATGTTGTGCAGGAAGAGATATTGCAGATGCTAAAAAAATTGCTGATCAATTTAACTTTCCTCACATAACATTAGATTATCAAGATAAATTTTTTGAAGGCGTAATAGATAATTTTGTTGAAACATATGCAGATGGTAAAACACCAGTACCATGCATTAAATGTAATCAGACAGTTAAATTTAAAGATTTACTTAACGAGGCCAAAAATATGAAAGCTGATGCCTTGGTTACAGGTCATTATGCTAGACGATTAGGAAATGAGTCAAATGCAAAATTATTTAAAGCCAAAGATATTCAAAAGGATCAGAGTTATTTTCTTTTTGCTACCCTTAAAGATCAATTAGATTATGTTAGATTTCCCCTAGGAAATTATTTAAAATCAGAAATTAGGGATATGGCTAAAAATTTTAATTTGGAAGTCAGTGATAAACCTGACAGTCAGGATATTTGCTTTGTGACTTCTAGTTCATATAGAGATCTGATAAATAAATTAAAGCCAGATTTGAATGTTGAGGGAAATTTTGTTAACTCAAAAGGAAAATACATAGGAAAACATAAGGGGATTGCCAATTATACAGTTGGACAAAGAAAGGGATTGGGTGTTGGAGGATCTGAACACCCATTATATGTTATTAATATTAATAAGGAAAAAAATGAAATTATTTTAGGTGAGCAAAGTTTATTAAAAAAAACTGTGATAATCTTAGATAGAATCAATTGGTTGGATGATTCTATACCAAAAATTAATTTAAAATGTTCAGCAAAAATAAGATCTACACAACAAGAAACTTCTGGAATTTTAAATATCACATCTGATATTTCAAGATTTACTTTTAATGAAGAGATTTATTCAACTTCCCCAGGACAAGCTTGCGTTTTATATCTAAAAGATCAAGTTCTTGGAGGAGGTTGGATAACTAAAGTAACCTCCTAATTTACTAAAGCAATCTTCTAATTTAGAATAAGTTCTAAATATGCTCACTTTTTGTTGAAATAGCTAGAATTTTGTTTTTTTTAAGCTATGTAATACTGGTGAATTCCGAGAAAACACAAAAACAAATTGGCAGCTATGCTGACCAAAAATATAAATATGGTTTTGAAACTATTATAGACTCGGATAGACCTGAAAAAGGTCTTGATGAAAATACTATTAAGTTCATATCTTCAAAAAAAAAAGAACCACAATGGATGTTGGATTGGAGATTAAAATCTTTTGAAAAATGGAAAACCATGAAAGAACCATCTTGGGCTAATATCAATTTTCCTAAGATTGACTATCAAGATATTTATTATTTTTCAGCTCCAAAGGGTTTTGAAGATAAGCCTAAATCTCTAGATGAAGTAGATCCTAAACTTATAGAAACATATAAGAAATTAGGGATTCCCCTAGAAGAACAGAAAGTATTAGCTGGTGTAGCAGTCGATGCTGTTTTTGATAGCGTATCTGTTGCAACAACATATAAAGGGGAGTTAGAAAAATTAGGCATAATTTTTTGTTCTATTAGTGAAGCAATACAAAATCATCCGGAATTAATAAAAAAATATTTAGGTTCTGTTATTCCTCCTGGAGATCATTTCTTTTCTGCTTTAAATTCAGCTGTTTTTACTGATGGATCTTTTGTTTATGTTCCTGAAAATATTCAATGCCCAATAGAGTTATCTACTTACTTTAGAATTAATGCTGAAGAAACAGGTCAATTTGAAAGAACATTAATTATTGCAGATAAAGGAAGTTATGTAAGTTATTTAGAAGGGTGTACAGCACCCAAAAGAGATACTAATCAATTACATGCTGCCAATGTTGAATTAATAGCTCTGGATAATGCTGAGATTAAGTATTCAACAGTTCAAAATTGGTATCCAGGAGATGAGGAGGGGAAAGGAGGAATATATAATTTTGTAACTAAAAGAGGTTTATGTAAAGGATTTAATAGTAAAATTTCTTGGACCCAAGTTGAAACAGGCTCAGCAATTACTTGGAAGTATCCTAGCTGCATTTTAAAGGGAGATAATTCTATCGGAGAATTTTATTCTGTTGCCATTACAAATAATTTTCAGCAGGCAGATACAGGAACTAAAATGACTCATATTGGTAGTAATACTAAAAGTAAGATTATTTCAAAAGGTATTTCTCTCGGAAAATCTCAAAACACATATCGTGGGTTAGTAAATTTTTTAAAAAATTCTAATAAATCTCGAAACTATACTCAGTGTGATTCCTTACTTGTTGGAAATGAATGCGGTGCACATACCGTTCCTTATATTAACTCTAAAAATAAAAGCGCTGTTGTTGAACACGAAGCTTCAACTTCAAAAATAAATGAAGATCAACTCTATTATTGTCGACAAAGAGGGATAAGTCATGAAGATGCAGTTTCTTTAATTGTAAATGGATTTTGTAAACAAGTTTTACAAGAGCTTCCTATGGAATTTGCAGTTGAAGCACAAAAATTAGTTTCTATTTCATTAGAAGGAAGTGTTGGTTAATGTATTTATCTATAAAAAACCTTTCAGCTTCAATTGAAGGTAAAAAAATTTTAAATAATTTTTCATTGAATATCAATGAGGGCGAAATTCATGCCATCATGGGTCCAAATGGATCCGGTAAAAGCACTTTATCAAATGTTTTAGCAGGTAAAGAAGATTATGAAATTTTAGAAGGTAAAATTATTTTTAAAGATCAAAATTTATTAGATTTAAATATAGAAGAGAGATCCCAGTCTGGGTTATTTTTAGCTTTTCAATACCCTGTAGAAATACCTGGAGTAAACATAACGCCTTTTTTAAAAACATCATTAAATGCAAAATTAAAAAAAGAAGGAAAACCTGAGGTTGATGCCTTATCTTTTGCTAAAGAACTAAAAAAACATGCTAATGATTTAGGAATACCTACTGAAATGCTTTCACGCTCAGTTAATGAAGGATTTTCAGGTGGAGAAAAGAAGCTTTATGAGATTTTGCAAATGAGTATCTTAAAACCTTCTTTAGCTATTTTAGATGAAACAGATTCAGGCTTAGATGTAGATGCTTTAAAGACTGTTACTAAAGGAGTTAATGAACTTAAAAATAAAAAAAATTCTTTCCTAATTATAACACATTATCAGAAAATTTTAGATTATATAGTTCCAGATTTTGTCCATGTCATGAAAGATGGTAGAATAATTAAATCTGGTGATAAGTCAATTGCTCAAAAAATAGAAAAAGAAGGCTATAAAAATTTTTGAAAAAAAATAACATGGCTATCCAAGATATATATAATCAAAAAAAAGATCATTTTTTATTTCATGATTCAATGCAGTATACCAACTTAAGGAAAGATCTGCTTACAAAATTTGATTTATCTCTAAAAAATAAAAGAAATAATGAAAATTTAAAACATCTAGATCCACATATATTTGAACTTTCTTATAAGTATAAAAAAGTAACTAATAATATTAATTATGTTAATCATAAAGAAAATATAATAATTATTAATGTTATTGATGGAAAAATTTCAAGAATTGACAATAATGAAATAAATAAATTTAATATAAGCATTAATAATATCGACAATAATAATACTTTAATCCATGATAAATTTTTATTTTTTCAAAAATATTTTAAAGAAGATTATATTTTAAATCTAAACTCTCTGATGTTAAATTCTGGATATGAAATAAATATAGGAGATGATCAAGAAATTAACATTTTTATTTATAATTCTATAAGTGATAAAGATTTAACTATTTTTCAAAAAAATATTATTACTTGTGGTAAAAATAGTAAAGTCAAGATTTTTGAAGAATATTTATCTGATAATCCATCAAATAATAATGTAGTAAATCTTATTGATCTTCTTGAAGGGGCAGAAGTTAAACATTTTATTTTTCAAAAGAATAAAAAAAAAGCAAATCTTCAATCAACTAGTTATACAAATTGTCAAAAAGATACTAAATATAGACAACTAACTATAAACATAGCTCATTCATCGATTAGAAATCATCATTATGCAAATATATTGGGAGAGGGAACTTCAGTTGATTTAGATGGTATTTTTTTTGCTGCTGCAAATCAAATTATTGATAATAAAACTCAAGTTAACCATAATTTTCCAAATTGTATTAGTGCCCAGCGCTATAAGGGTATTTTAACAGATCAAGCTAGAGCTAGTTACTTAAGCAAAACATTTGTAGATAAGATTGCTCAAAAAACTGAAGCCTATCAATTAAGTAAAGGAGTATTGTTATCTGATCAAAGCACCTTTCATTCAAAGCCCGAGCTTAAAATCTTTGCTGACGATGTGAAATGTTCACATGGTTCAACAATAGGTCCAATAGATAAAGATTTACTATTTTATTTACGATCTAGAGGATTAAGTAAAAAAAACTCTTTATCTCTTCTTATTAAATCATTTTTTCATGATATTATTTCCGATATAAAAGATAAAAGTTTTGTAGAAAAATTTAACTATCATTCTAATATTTGGTTAAAAGAAAACAATATATAAAAATGTTTCAAAATATTAAAAATAACTTTCCAGTATATGAAAAAAATCCAAAACTAGTTTTTTTAGATACTGCAGCTTCGGCATTAAAACCTAAGGAAATGATTAATGCAGTAAATAATTGTTATTCATATGAGTATGCAAATGTTCATAGAGGGTTGTACTCTCTTAGTTCAAATTTGACTAAAAAATTTGAAGAGACAAGAATTAAAATAGGAAAATTTATTTCATCTAAATCTGATGACAATATAATTTTTACTAAAAGTGCAACTGAAGGGATAAATTTAGTTGTAGAAAAATTTAGTGAAAAATATTTGACGCAAGGAGATGAAGTCATTATTTCTTATTTAGAACATCATGCAAATATAGTTCCTTGGCATATAGCTGCTGCAAAATATAAATTTAAAGTTGTTCCAGTTGAATTAACTAAAAAAGGAGAAATTGATTATAATGATTTTAAAAGTAAAATTAATTCAAGAACCAAATTTATTTCTTTAACTCATATGTCAAATGTAACAGGATCTCTTACAGATTTTAATATTATTAAAGAAAAAATTAAAAATTTAGATATTCCGTTAATGATAGACGGATGTCAGTTTGTTGCTCACTCCAAACTAAATGTTGTAAATCTTGACTGTGATTTTTATGTTTTTTCAGGTCACAAATTATATGGCCCTTCAGGTATAGGTATACTTTATATGAAAGAAAGATGGTTTGAAGCATTTGATCCTTATCAAGGTGGAGGATCAATGATTGAAAAAGTTGAAATAGATTATACAACATTTGCTAATGGTTATCAAAAATTTGAGGCAGGAACGCCTCCTATCGCAGAAGTAATAGGATTAGGATCTAGTATTGATTTTGTTAAATCTATTGGTTTAGAGAATATTTATAAATATGAAAAAGAATTACATGATTATACTATTGATCAACTATTATCTTTTAATAATATTTCGATTTATGGTAATGGCTTAAGCAAAGGAGCAATAATCTCTTTCAATATTCAGGGAATTCATGCAAATGATTTGGCAATGATATTAGATCAACAAAATATTGCGATAAGGACCGGACACCATTGTGCTCAACCTTTAATGAAATATTTAAATATTACTTCTTCTGCAAGAGCATCTTTTGGTGTTTATAATAATAAAAATGATATTGATATATTTGTAAATTCATTATCTGAAGCGAAAGAATTTTTAATCTAATTTTTAAATGACAGATAAAAGTTTAAGTGATTTTTTACCTGACAAAAACACTTCTTATTATAAAGAATTCAAAGATATTGTTTTTAAGAAAAGTATTTCAGAAATTCAAGTTGTTGAAGAGCTTAAAAAAGTAATGGATCCAGAAATTCCTGTAAATTTATATGATTTAGGATTAATTTATAAAATCAATATTGATACAAAAAATAATGTCTCAATTGATATGACCTTAACTAATCCAAATTGTCCAGTTGCTGCGATTATGCCAAAAAATGTTGCTCTAGCTATTGAAAAAATCTCTAATTTATACTCAATTAAAGTTAGTTTAGTTTGGTATCCTAAGTGGAATAAAAATATGATGTCAGAAGAAGCAAAACTTGCTTTAGATATTTTTTAAAAGGATTATAAGGACTTTATATGAAAGATATAATTTCTATTTCAGATCAAGCAGCTAATCAGATTAAAAAAATATTATCTTTAAGTCCTGAGAATGTTGAAGGAATAATTGTAGGAGTAGATAAAACAGGTTGCTCTGGTTATGCTTATAAAATTGACTATGCCACTAATGATAATTCTAAAGATTATGAATTAATTGAATCAAAAGGAGTAAAAGTTTATGTTGAGCCAACTGCTACAATGTTTCTAATTGGAAGTGAAATGGATTATACTAAAGATAAAATTGCATCCCGTTTTGTTTTTAATAATCCTAATGAAAAAAGCTCTTGCGGTTGTGGAGAATCATTTAATATTTAAATTTACTGAAATTATTAAAATTTAAAAATAAAATGCAAGTTTTAAAACCTTATTTTAGATCTACTGAAGTTTTAAAAGAAATAAAGAAATCATTAAATAGGAGTTGGACAGGATTAGGTTGGAAAACAACTCAATTTGAAGATGCCTTTAAAGTGTATACAAATTTAAAATATTGTCATTTTTTAAATTCATGTTCTGCCGGACTCCATCTTGCAATAAAAATCTTTAAAGAAGAGTGCAAATGGAAAGATGGTGATGAAATAATTACAACAGGAATTACTTTTGTATCTACAAATCATGCAATATTATATGAAAAATTATCACCAGTTTTTTGTGATGTAGACCAAAGTTTGTGCCTTAGTCCAAAATCTGTTGAAAAAATGATTAGTCATAAAACTAAAGCAATAATTTATGTGGGAATAGGGGGAAATGCTGCTAACTTTGAATCAATATGTTCTTTAGCTAAAAAAAATAACTTAAAAATAATTCTTGATGCCGCCCATATGGCAGGTACTTTAGAAAAAAAGACAAATAAACAAGTAGGAAAGAAAGCCGATTGTGCAATATTTAGTTTTCAATCTGTTAAAAATCTTCCTTCAGCAGATGCAGGCGCTATATGTTTTAAAAGTAAAAAATTAGACAATTTAGCAAGAAATTTGTCATGGCTTGGAATTAATAAAGATACTTATCAAAGAAAATTAAACAATAAGTATATTTGGGATTATGAAGTAGAAAAATTAGGTTACAAATATCATGGAAATAGCCTTATTGCTTCTGTTTGTTTAGTTTCATTAAAATATCTTAATAAAGATAATAAATATAGAAGAGAATTAAGTAAAATTTATACGGTTAAACTTAAAGATTTAAAAGACTTTGTAACAATTATTCATCATGATGATAAATATCTATCCTCGAGGCATTTATTACAGGTATTAGTCAATGATAGAGAAGAGTTGATAAATTATCTTGCTAAATATAAAATATTCTGTGGAGTCCATTATAAAGCAAATTATTATTATAAAATATTTAAAAAATATAAAAGAGATACAAGATTTAGCAATCAATATTCAAAAAAAATTCTCTCTTTACCTTTAAATCTTTATATTAATGAAGAAAAAATTAATTTTATATGTAAGAAAATTCATAAATTTTATTTAAGTAAAAAGCAGACTTAAAAATAATCATACCATTTCTATCTTTTTTTATTGATTCCATTGACAAGTAAAAAGCTTTAAGTATGTAATGTCTATCTTTTGGCGGAGTAGCTCAGTTGGTTAGAGCAGAGGAATCATAATCCTTGTGTCGGGGGTTCAAATCCCTCCTCCGCTACCAAAATTTTTCATTTTCATTGTTTGTGTAACACTTATGTAACACTTCGCTTTCAAATTACCGAGTCTGGAAGAGAAATTGCAGCTATGATTTTAGCTTTTCTTTTTGGTTTTAGAATGATTATTTTGATTAAAATAAATTTATCCTACCACCAACCGTTAAAAATGTAGAGCTGAAAGTAAAAATTTAAATATCAGGAGTGCAATTGCTCCATATGTGTGTCTGAATTTTATGGACAATATCGATAAAAAATTAGTAGTTAATTAAAATGAATAAAGTAAAGATAATTTTATTACTATTATCTATTTCTTTTTTTAATTATGGTTGCAACACAATTGCTGGAGCAGCTAAAGGTGTAGTTGAAGATATTAGAGATATAATACCAGGGATCTAAGTGTTAAAAATTATAATATTATCTTTTATTTTATTATTGTTTGGCTGCAATACTATTGTAGGAACTTCAAAAGGTGTTGGCAGAGATATAAAAGCAATAACAGTTTACTCAAGAGACGCATTAACAGGCAATCCTATATCAGATGAATTTTCAAAATAAAAAAAATTCAACTAATCTATTATGTTTTTTGCTTCACTATTTTTTGTAACACTTACGCAACACTTCGCATTCAAAAAACCAATTTCCAATTTTCAAAAATAAAGCTATCCTTGAAATTACGTAGTAGAGTAGGGTACGCAGAGGAATCATAATCCTTGTGTCGGGGGTTCAAATCCCTCCTCCGCTACCAAGCTTTACGCGGTTTTTTGTAACTTTAGGGACAGGTTGCTCAAATTCGAAATCCCATAAAGGTATGTCACTATTTACAGTTAGGCATATAGACTTTCCACCATCCATAGCGCTACCGCCCCCAATAGCTATAATAGCGTCATGTTTGCCGTTTCTAAATTGATCACATCCCTTAGATATTTCATCATCACGTGGGTTTGGCGATATTTCAAAAAAAATTTCTGATTTGATATTATTTTTTGAAAGTAATGTTTCTAATTTCTTAATGAATGGAAGGTCTTTACTACCACTATCAGTTACAATTAATGGATTTGTAATATCAAAATCTTGACAAAGATTACCTATCTCATTGAATCTACCTGGGCCATAGAAGGTCGTAGTAGGGAAGGTCCAATCTTGATTAGAGAGAATATCTGATTCATTTAGTTTAAAGTTTTTCATTTGAGATAATAAAGTTTATAACAAGTTAATAGCGATAATAAATGATTAATTTTATAAAAAAACAAATACCAATGATTGCACATGAGTGAGAAAAAATTACAATTTGGCATAAACAACACTTCTGATGAATGGTTTAAAGCTAAGATTGATAAAAAAGTTTTGAAAGAATTATGCAGACGCAGTGATTGGTCTGGATGGCGCCATATAATTGTTTATTTTACATCTATTATTTTTTTTGGAATTTTAGCTACTTACACATGGGGAACTTGGTGGTTTCTATTATTTTACTGGCCTTACTGTGTTCTGTATAATGCATCTGACCCTATTTGGCATGAATGCGGTCATCGCACAGCTTTTAAAACTAGAAAACTTAACAATTTTTTTTATTATATAGGAAGCTTTATGGATAATTTTGAACCAATCCGGTGGCGCTGGAGCCATGCTTTGCATCATAGTTATACGGCTTCTTCTGTTGATCCACATGATTATGAAGTAGATGGTAGTATATTTGCACAACTTAGTCTTTTAAATTTTTTATTAATTTTTGTTCCAGGGATTGGTTTATTATCAATACATAAATCTAGTTCCCTGCATAGAGAAATTTTATTACATGCACTTGGTGTTAAAACTTCAGTTATGAGAGAGTGCATTCCTGAAGATCAGCAAGGAAAATGCATATTTGTTTCTAGAATATTTGTATCAATATGGGTTTTGATAATTCTTTCCTCCATATTTTTTATGACCTTCTTACCTATTTTTTTATTTTTAATTCCAAAATTTTTTGGCAATCTTCACGCTGTTTGGGGCATAACCCAACATATAGGTTTACAGGAAAATATTAAAGATCATCGATACACAACACGGTCAATACGTCTTAATCCAATTTTCAGTTTTTTGTATTGGAAAATGGAATATCATATAGAGCACCATATGTTTCCCATGGTTCCATCGTACAATTTGCCTAAATTGCATG
>Ga0315339_1000243_pt1 | contig 83051 bp, 81 predicted proteins | sample ASW17metaG_FD_204514 | JGI IMG/M metagenome (GOLD analysis project Ga0315339, IMG submission 204514) | Ammonia-oxidizing marine archaeal communities from Pacific Ocean, United States - ASW #17 | ecosystem: Environmental > Aquatic > Marine > Oceanic | place: USA: California | collected 2016-12-05
CTTTCCTCTTTAAAATTAATTTAAAGCGATAAATCATTTATCTGGCAACTATAAAATATTCCTTAATTCTACAAATTCAAGACATTTATATATTATTATTTTTTTTAACTAATTTATCCATAATTAATAGGCATTCTTGATCAATTTTTCCATTAACTAAAGCTGGTCTGAACCTTCTCTGAAATGCTTTAATTAATAACTTATTAAATTTAAAATGATTTTTTAAAGTTTTACTCGAAGATTGGTATCCTATTTTTTTCAATTTTTTTTTAAATAAATTGGCATCTTTAAATAAAATTTTATTTCCTCTTAATGGCCTTATTTTTTTTTGATTTAATTGATGCCAAAAACCTATTTTATTTTTAGAGAGCAATTCCCAAGGAAATTTCTCACCAGGATCTAATTTTCTATCAGGAGCAATATCAGAATGACCTAATATATTATCTTTTTTAATTTTATATTTATGAATTAAAAATTTTGATAATTTTATTAAATTTTTTATTTGTTTTTTTGTAAAATTTACATATCCAAATTGATGCCCTGGATTTGATATTTCAATGCCAATTGAATTAGAATTTAATGATTTGTATTTCTTCCATGAAGAAACTCCAGCGTGCCACGCAATATATAAATCTGGAACCATCACAAGAATTTGTCCACTTTTTTTTATAAAATAATGACTACTTACTCCAGATTGTATTTCTGTAAGTTTACTGATAGCCAATTTTTCACTTTTCATTCCTGTATAATGAAAAACAAGGAATCTTATTTGATTTTTATCTCTTTTTTTTAAATTAAAATTAGGAGAATAATTAAGGGTTAATTTTATTGCCATATTTAAGTCCTTTTTTCGTCCTTTCTTGATAATATTACTGATTTACTTTAATTAATTCTATAATATAAAAACAACAGATGAAAAAATTTTTATTTATACTATTTTTAAGTACTGCTCTTACATTGAATGTAAATGCTGGAACTGATGGAGAAGATTCTATCTCTAAAAAACAAGCTGGTCCTGTTAAAGACTGTTTTGAAGGTTTAAATAGAGGAGTCTTTGCCTTAAACCAAGGTTTAGATAAAGTTATATTTGAACCTGTTGCTAGAGGATATAGAATGTTACCTGTACCAATTAAATTAGGTACTGGTAATGCTTTAAACAATCTTTCAAATTTACTAACCGTGCCAAATAATCTCCTTCAAGGTGAATTAGGAAAAGCAGGAAATAATACAATGAGATTTGTAATTAATTCTACTGTAGGAGTTTTGGGTTTATGGGATCCAGCTGCTAGATTGGGTTTTGAAAAAAATGACAAGGAAGATTACGGACAAACTTTAGGCACATGGGGTGTAGGAGGAGGTTGCTACGTAGTACTTCCTGTACTAGGTCCATCAACAGCAAGAGATGCTGTAGGCTCACTTGCTTCTTTTCTTGGTGGAGACCCATGGTATAATGTTACTGTAAGAAATAACACACAGCACTTTGAAGATTTTGACTATTATGCAACAAGAGCAACTTCGGGTGTTGATTTTAGAGCAAAAAATATTGATTCATTTGAAAACTTAGAAAAGAACTCAATGGATTTTTACGCTTCTGTTAAAAGTTTATATTTACAAGATAGACAAAAAAAAATCTTAAATTCTAAAAAAGCTACCAGTACACTTGATGATAGTGATTGGGAAGAAATAGATAATAAATAAAAAATCAATTTAGATATATATGAGTTCAAGAACATATTTAACTAAACTTTCTTTAGTTTTTTTTATTTTTTTTATTTTTTTAACAAAATCTTTTTCAATAGAACCTGATATTTTTGTACAATCAACTGTTGATAAAGCATCTGCAGCTTTAAGTGATAATTTTTCAAAGGAAGAAAAAATAATAAAACTTAAAATTATCGCAAAAGATACAGTCGATATAAAAGGCATTGGTCTTTATACTCTTGGAAATCATAGAAAAAATATGGCCAATGATAAAAAAAATGAATATTTAAATATTTTTGAAGAATACTTTCTAAAAACCTTTTCAGATAGATTGGCTGAATATGCTAACCCTGAAGTACAAGTTGTATCAACTCAAAAATTAAATAAAAATTATACAATTGTTTCAAGTATTTTAATTGCAACGGAAAAGAGACCAGAAGTTAAAATTGATTGGAGGGTGTATACAAAAGATCCTAAAAATCTTTTAATCAGAGATTTAATCATTGAAGGTTTAAGTTTAGCTAGAACTCAAAAAGAAGAGTTTAATTCTATTATTCAAAGTAATGATGGAGATTTTGAAGCTCTTTTTACCAATTTAAAAAATTTTATAAATAGTTAATTGGTGGGCCCACCAGGACTCGAACCTGGGACCAATACATTATGAGTGTACTGCTCTAACCAACTGAGCTACAGGCCCTACTAATTAATAAGCTTTTACTTGTTTTTTAAATTTCAATCAAGACAACTTTTGATATTTTTTATAAAAAATAATTTTTATTATATTTTTTTTATAAATTAAAATAATTTTAAGGTAATTAGTAAATACATCTATTTAAATATATTAATGTTTCTATTTATAGCGAACATCAAAGAAAAATTTATCCAAAACAATGTTGATGTATAATTGTTAAAAAAAGATCCACTCGGTATAATAGGCATAAAAATTAGAATTACGTATACTATGCAACCTAACTGCACATTATTTTGATTAAAATTAATCCCTCTTAATATTTGAAATATTAGCTTAAAAAATATAACAAGCAAAATTAATGTTCCAACAATTCCATGTTCACTTAAAAACTCAAAATAAATTTGGTGCGGGTGAGTATTGCAAATATAACTTGAATTAAAAATTTCATGCTCTTTAGAACTTTGAGACTTATAAAGTTGATATTTAACGGTTCCACCAGATTCCGTAGAATATTTTGTACATGTTACAATTCTATAATTTTTATTTCCAACTCCAAAAATTGGATAATTTTTAACAACCCTCAAGCTAGATAAATATAATCGTAAATAATTTGCTCCAAGTGATCGATTAAAATTGTCTTTTTCTTCATCACTAATTTCTATTTTGTTTTCATTTTTTATATTTATAATCTCTTTTTTCACATAATTGACGGTTGAATTTATTTTAAGTCTTTTATTAATTAATGAACCATACCGATACTTCAAATAATCAGAGTTTATATAAATAACACCAAACAGTAAAACCGGAGTAATAAAGCAAATAATTTTTTCTTTTATTGAAAAATTCTTATTCAATGTAAAAAAAATAAAAAAAGCAATTAATGCTTTTATTGTATTAGATCTTTCGCCAGTTAAAAATATAGATAAAAGAAATAATACTGACATTATTACAATTAAATATTTTATTTTTAAAGATTTAGAATTATAAATATTAAAAAAATAGCCAACTATTATTAGATAAAAACAGTTCATATAGCCCCCAACTTTTGGTTCGTCTTTAAAAAAACTAAATATTCTCTCATGGAAGCCGTAGCCAAATCCTAAAATATTTTTTCCCGTATAGCTTTCAAAAAGTATGTCTAAGAAAACAACAACAACGACCAAAAACCAAAAAAAAATAATTTTGGAAAATTTTTCATATCTATAAAAAAAATAATTTAATGCTATAAAAAACAATATATACTGGATAAATCCAAAGTTTCTAGCTACTCCGACATTAAAATCTAAAGAAATAAAAGAATTAAAAATAAAATAACAATATAGAATAAGAAGTAATTGAATATTTTTATTTTTTAAAAATTGCCAATTTTTTAAATAAAAAAGATAAATTAAAAAAGATATTGAAATAATTAATATATTAATTGATGATACAGCTGAACCAACTAAAAGAGAAATTGGTATTATGGAAAAAAGAATAAAAAAATAATTATATAATATTTTATTTTTCATTAAGCATCTTTTTATCTATATATAAATTAACTACAAATAATTCTTATTAAGGCAAATTTGTTTCATTAACAATTCATTAATGAAATTAAATCTTTATTTATTAATAAAATTTTAACTTTCTAAAAAACTTTTTAATTGTTTTGATCTGCTAGGATGTTTAAGTTTTCTTAAAGCTTTGGCTTCAATCTGTCTAATACGCTCTCTTGTAACGGAAAATTGTAATCCCACTTCTTCTAAAGTATGATCTGTATTCATTCCTACTCCAAAACGCATTCTTAAAACCCTTTCTTCTCTTGGCGTTAAAGTGGATAGTATTTTAGTTGTTGCTTCACTTAAGTTTGATTTAATGGCTTGTTCTAATGGAGCTAAGGCTTTAGTATCTTCGATAAAATCTCCTAAACTACTATCTTCTTCATCTCCAACCGGTTTTTCAAGTGATACTGGTTCTTTAGATATTTTAAGTACCTTTCTTACTTTTTCTAAAGGCATTCTTAATTTTTTTGCTAATTCCTCTGGCGTTGCTTCCCGACCAAATTCACTTAAAATTAATCTTTGTGTTCTTACAATTTTATTTATTGTTTCAATCATATGCACAGGAATTCTAATTGTTCTAGCCTGATCTGCTATCGATCTTGTTATGGCTTGTCGAATCCACCAAGTTGCGTATGTTGAAAATTTATAACCTCTTCTGTACTCAAATTTATCTACAGCTTTCATTAGTCCAATATTTCCTTCTTGGATAAGATCTAAAAACTGTAATCCTCTATTAGTATATTTTTTAGCAATTGAAATTACTAATCTTAAGTTAGCTTCAACCATTTCTTTCTTTGCTATTCTGGACTCTTTTTCTCCCTTTTGAACTCTGCTTACAAGTTTTTTAAAATCTGTAACTGAAATTCCAAGTTTTTGGCTTGTCTCTATTAATCTTTCTCTAATTTCTTTAAATTGATCTTTATTTTTTTGAAAAAACTGTTTCCAGATTATATTTGTATCTAAAAAAATTTTTAAATTTGGATTTATTTCATTTCCAACATAAAATTTTATAAATTCATTTCTTGATATTTTATGATTTAAAGCAAGTCTTAATAAATTTCCTTCTAAAGATACTATCTTTTTATTTTCAACATAATGTTTTTGTACTAATTCTTCTAGCACGGAAGGAGATAATTGGAGTGATTTAATATTTTCAAGTATATCTAAAACAATCTTTTGATAACTTTTTTCCTTAGATGGTGAAAAATTTTTAGCTTGAAGTACATAGTCTAATTTTTCTTTTTGGTATTTAATTAATTTATTATAATCTTTTGTTAAATTTGAAATAGTTTGCAAAACTTTTGGTTTTATTTCAGATTCCATTGCTGCAAGAGTTGGATTAAATTCATCATCTGAATATTCATCATTATTTTCTGATGTATATTTAGATTTATCCTTTATGTCAGGAGATGAATTTCTTTGTTTTGCACTTTGGCCTGTGCTCTCATCTTCCATATAATTAGTATCTATATCAATAATTTCTCTAACTAGAATTTCATCATTTTGTAATTTTTTATTCCAATCAAAAAGTTGTTGTGCTGTAATCGGGCTTTGAGTCAGTGCATTTAGCATTACATCTTTTCCTGCTTCAATTCTTTTTGCAATTGCAATCTCTCCTTCTCTTGATAAGAGTTCAACACCTCCCATTTCTCTAAGGTACATTCTAATTGGGTCATCACTTTTTTCTATTGTTTTGCCTTCTTCTTTAGAAGAGCTGTCTTTTTTTCTTAATACTTTAAAATCAGATTTTTTTTCAACCAACGATACCTTGTTGTCTAATATATGTAAAAAAGCCTGCTCAAGATTTTCATGAGTTAAATTTCTTTTTCCTAATGATTTATTTAATTCTTCGTAGGTTATAAAACCTCTATGAGTACCTCTACCCATAAGTCGAGCAAATGATTTTGTAATTATTCTTTCCACAGTAATAAAGTTTGGATACCTTGTATAATCTGAAATTTAAAAAAATCTATAATTAATTTAGTTGATTTAATTGGGGTTTTTCAATTTTTTCAACTCTCGAATTTCATTAAAAGTACTTTCGCTTAAATCTTTAGAAAATTTTGATTCTAATTCTTCTATTCTGAATTCAAGCTCATAATTCTTTAAATCTCTCACAATCTCATCAAATAAATCAAATAACTTTTGATCATCATTTTTATTATTATTTAAGATATGTTTAATTGAAGCAAATTTAAATATTTTATCAATTAACTGAGTATCTATTAAAAGATCATCTAAAGTAAATTTATTTCCATTTTTTAATTCAGACAAAATTTTTTCAAATACTAGTTTGTTTTCATTTGTGAAAAATTTTATGTTTTCTATTAAATGAATATTTTCTTGAAAAATATCTAAATTTTTCATTACTAAGTATAAAAGTGAAAATTCTTTTAATTCTATTGGGCTGAATGACTTAGTTTCATTAAAATGTTTTTGTGTTAATTTTAAAGACTTAATTTTTTTTGAATAAAATTGTTTTTTACTCATATTAAAATGAGGAGTCAAAGTAGAAACTTGTTCTAAAAAATATTCTAATACATACTTTTTAATAAAATCATCTTTTATAGTGTTAGCGATTAATCTTAAATTTTTTTCAAAAATAGCCATAGATGAAGGACTGTTGTCTGTTTGTTTCTTATAATGGTTAAATATAAATTGATGTATTGCAATTTTACTATTTTTAGCAAAATCAAGAAAATAATCTTTGCTATTTTTATTCACAAAGCTATCGGGATCCTCACCATCAGGTAAAAATAAAAATGAAATATTTTTTTCAGGTTTTAATTCTTTTATTGAATTTTCTGCTGCTCTTAATGCTGCTTTATACCCACTCTCATCACCATCAAAACAAATAATTATATCTTCAAAAAATTGATTCAAAATTAAAATTTGCTTATCTGTTAATGATGTTCCTAGATTAGCCACAACATTTTCAATTCCATTTTTATTTAATCCAACAACATCCATATAACCTTCAACAAGAAAAATATGATTAATTTTATTTGATAATTTTCTTGCAAAATCTAAATTATATAAGTTGGAACCTTTTTTAAAAAATGGAGTTTCTGGAGAATTAATATATTTTGCTAAATAATTATTTTCTTGAAATGTTCTTCCACCTAATCCTATAGGCTGACCAGAAATATTATTAATTGGGAAAATGATTCTATCTCTAAATCTTTCTACATATTTTTTTTTCTTTTCATCTAAATAAAAAAGTCCACTTTCAATCAAGGATTTTTTGCTAAATTCATTTTTTAATTTTTCGTAAAAATTTGGATTTTTTTCTACATACCCAATCTTAAATTTTTTAACTTCCTCTTTAGACAAATTTCTTTTTTTTAAATAATCTCTAGCAATTACTGCTTGTTCTTTTTTTAAAATTTCATCATGATAAAATTGAACATATCGATTATAAATTGAACTATACACTTGCCAATTTTTTTCTCTTTCCTCATCCTGTTTTGAAAAAGTATATGGTCTCATTCCTGCTAAATTTGCCAAAGATTTAACTGCTTCACCAAATTTAAAGTTTTGGGTTTTCATTACAAAATCAAAAATATTTCCATGTTCAGATGTAGCAAAACAGTGATAAAATTCTTTTTCATCATTTACTGTGAAGGAGGGTGTTTTTTCTGTTTTAAAAGGTGAAAGACCAACAAATTCTTTTCCTCTTTTTTTTAAACTAACAGTTTTAGATACAACTGTTGAAACCTTTAAACGTGTTTTTATTTCTTCCAAATATTCTTTTGGATATTTCATTTTTTATTAAAGAGTTCTTTCAATATTGAGCCAGCTTTTGCAAAGTCTAAATTATCGGAATATTGTTTTTTTAGTTCTCCCATAGCTTTTCCCATATCTTTTATAGATCCATTACTTAATTTGGCTATAGTTTCTTCACAGATTTTTTTTGTTTCTTCTTCGTTCAATTGTTTAGGTAAAAAACTACATAATAAATCATACTCGCTTTGTTCAATTTCTAATAAATCTTGCCTATTATTTTTTTTATAAATCTCTATTGATTCAGACCTTTGCTTAATCATCTTTTTTAAAATTTTTTTAATATCCTCATCGTTAGTTTCTTTCTTATTTGGTCCAGAACGGTTAATTATATCAACATCTTTAATAGATGATAATATTAGCCTATAGGTTGATATTTCCATCTTATTTTTAGATTTTAAAGAATTTTTATAGATAGTTTCGATTTTTTCTTTTAAAGACATTTTTTTTAATCTACTGCAAAGATAAAATTCTTCAAAGAAAAATTGTTTTTTTAAAAAATTATATTACAGGTGTTGCGGTAATTAAGGTTTTATTGTATTAACCTTTAACTTATGAGTTGTAATTGAACAAAAAAGCAAAAAAAATTAACTCAAATAAAATCTTACAGATTCATACAGGCGTTTTAGTTCTTGAAAATAAAACTATATTTAAAGGTATTGGAATTGGCTATCAAGGAACTGCAACTGGCGAAGTTTGTTTTAATACATCTCTAACTGGATACCAAGAAATTATTTCTGACCCATCTTATGCGGGACAAATAATTAATTTTACTTTTCCACATATTGGTAATGTTGGAACAAATAATGAAGATCATGAATCTGACAAAATCTGGACTAAAGGTGTAATTTTTAATTCTGAAATTACTGACCCCTCGAACTATAGATCATTAAAAGATTTAGATATTTGGCTAAAAAAAAATAAAATTGTTGGTATTACTGGTCTAGATACAAGAAGTTTAACAAATTTTATTAGAGACAAGGGAGCTCCCAAAGGAACTATTTCAAATTCAAAAAATGGAAAATTTAATATTAGTAAATTAATTAACCACACAATCAAATGGAGTGGTTTACAAAACCTAGACTTAGCAGAAAAAGTAACAACTAAAAAAAATTATGTTTGGTCAGGATATAAAACTTGGAAAAAGGGAAGTGGATATATTAAAAATAAAAAAAAATCTTTAAATGTTGTTGCAATAGATTATGGAATTAAAAAAAATATTTTAAGATATTTTTCTGATTTTGATTGTAAGGTTACTATTGTACCTTGTAAAACAAATGCCCAATCAATTTTAAAACTCAAACCTCATGGTATATTTCTATCAAATGGTCCAGGAGATCCAGCAGCTACAGGTAAATATGCAATAAATATTATTAAGGAGTTAATTAAAAAAAGTTTCCCAATTTTTGGGATATGTTTAGGGCATCAAATACTTGCCTTAGCACTAGGTGCAAAAACAAAAAAGATGAAACTTGGTCATAGAGGCGCTAATCACCCAGTTAAAAATTTAATTAAAAATAATGTGGAGATTACAAGTCAAAATCATGGTTTTGAAATTATTAAAGAGAGCTTACCAAAGAATATCCAAATTACTCATAAATCTTTATTCGATAATTGTATTGAAGGAATTAAATTAAAAAATAAACCAGTTTTTTCAGTTCAGTATCATCCTGAGTCAAACCCTGGACCACAAGATAGTGTTTATCTGTTTCAAGAATTTATTAAAAACATGAAAAAAAATGCCAAAAAGAAAAGACCTTAAAAAAATTTTAGTGGTGGGTGCAGGGCCAATAATAATTGGCCAAGCTTGTGAATTTGATTATTCAGGAACACAAGCATGCAAAGCATTAAAAGATGAAGGTTATAAAGTTATTTTAATTAATTCAAATCCTGCAACAATTATGACGGACCCAGATGTTGCAGACAAAACCTATATTGAGCCAATAACAATAGAGGTTTTAGAAAAAATTATTATAAAAGAAAAACCTAATGCAATTCTTCCAACTATGGGTGGTCAAACAGCTCTAAACATAGCAATGGAAGCTGAAAAAAAGGGAATTTTGAAGAAATATAAAATTGAACTTATAGGGGCAAATTCTAAAGCAATATCAAATGCTGAAGATAGAAAAAAATTTAGAAAAAATATGATTGATATTGGTTTGGACTTACCAAAATCTAAAGTTGTAAATCATTTTAAAAATTCATCTAAAGCACTTAAACAAATAGGTCTACCAGCAATAATTAGACCAGCATTTACCCTTGGAGGATTAGGTGGTGGTATTGCAAAAAATAAAAAAGATTATTTTAAAATAGTAAAAAATGGTCTGCATGAGTCTCCTGTAAGTCAGGTTTTAATCGAAGAATGCTTAGAGGGTTGGAAAGAATTTGAAATGGAAGTTGTTAGAGACAAAAAAGACAACTGTATAATTATTTGTTCAATAGAAAATGTTGACCCAATGGGAATTCATACAGGAGATTCTGTTACGGTTGCTCCTGCATTAACATTAACAGATAAAGAATATCAGGTTATGAGAAATGCTTCGATTGCTTGTCTTAGAAAAATTGGAGTTGAAACAGGTGGATCTAATGTTCAGTTCGCAATCAATCCTAAAGATGGAAGAATGCTAATTATAGAAATGAATCCAAGAGTTTCTAGATCTTCTGCTCTTGCATCTAAAGCAACTGGATTTCCCATTGCAAAAGTAGCTGCTAAACTAGCCGTAGGTTATACGCTTGATGAATTAAAAAATGAAATTACAAAAACAACACCAGCCTCTTTTGAACCAACGATAGATTATGTAGTTACAAAGATTCCAAGATTTACTTTTGAGAAGTTTCCAGCTTCTTCAGAAACTCTTGGAACTTCCATGAAATCAGTTGGAGAAGCTATGTCAATTGGAAGAAATTTTAAAGAGTCTTTACAAAAAGCTTTAGTTTCATTAGAGGTTGGCTTTTCAGGTTTAGATAGTATTTTTCAACTTAACAAAAAACAAATTGAAAAAAAACTTAAAGAAAATATTCCTAACAAAATCTTACTAATTGCTGAAGCTTTTAGAAAAAAAATTAATATTAAAAAAATACAAAATTTATCAAAAATAGATAATTGGTTTTTAAAACAAATAAAAGAAATTGTAGATGCCGAAAATAAAATTAAGAAAATGGGTCTACCCAAAGATTTTATGGAATTTAATAGAATTAAATCCATAGGCTTTTCTGATAAAAAATTATCTGAAATTACTAAAGTTTCTGAAGAAGTTGTTAGAAAAAAAAGAACTGCTCTAAAAGTAATACCAGTGTTTAAAAAAGTAGATACTTGTGCTGCAGAGTTTAAATCATTTACTCCTTATATGTATTCAACATACCAAAGAACTTTTTCAATAAATACAGAATGTGAAGCTGACCCATCTTCAAAGAAAAAGATTATAATATTAGGAGGTGGTCCAAATCGTATTGGCCAAGGAATAGAATTTGATTATTGTTGTTGTCAGGCGAGTTTTGCCCTTAAAAATGTAGGTTTTGAAACAATCATGATTAACTGTAATCCTGAAACAGTTTCAACTGATTACGATACAAGTGATAGATTATATTTTGAACCACTTAAAGAAGAGTATATTTACAATATTATTAAAACAGAAAAACAAAAAGGAAATCTGATTGGAATAATTGCTCAACTTGGTGGTCAAACTCCAATAAAACTTACCAAATTTTTATACGATAATAAGCTACCAATTCTTGGAACTCAATATACTTCGATTGATTTAGCGGAAGATAGAGACAGATTTAGAAAGCTTCTTAATAAATTAAACCTAAAACAAGCAGAAAATGGAATAGCAAAAACATACAAACAAGCAATTCAAATTGCAGAAAAAATTGGATTACCTTTAATGGTTAGACCTTCTTATGTTTTAGGCGGTAGAGCTATGGAAATAGTCTATGAAAAAAATCAGTTAAAAAACTTTATTGAAGAAGCTTTTAAAGCTGCTGAAGAGAATCCAATATTAATTGATAAATTTATTAATAATGCAATGGAAGTTGATGTTGATGCTTTAAGCGATGGTAAAGAAGTATTTGTAGCAGGAATTATGCAACACATTGAAGAAGCAGGTATCCATTCAGGAGACTCTGCTTGTTGTCTACCACCAATATCTATTAAACCAAAATTAATTAATGAAATTGAAATACAAACTAAAAAATTAGCTTTAGCATTAGAGGTTAAAGGTTTTATGAATATACAATTTGCAATCAAAAATGATGAGATTTACGTAATTGAAGTAAATCCAAGAGCAAGCAGAACGGTTCCATTTGTATCGAAAGCTAAAGGAATTCCACTAGCTAAAATTGCATCAAGGGTAATGGCTGGCGAAAAATTATCTAGGTTTAATTTAAAGAGTAAAACCAAGAATATGTATGCAGTCAAAGAAGCTGTATTTCCATTTAATAAATTTCCAAATAGTGATGTTTTATTAGGACCAGAAATGAAATCGACTGGTGAAGTTATGGGTTTTGATAAAGATTTTGGAATGGCTATTGCTAAAAGTCAAATTGCTGCATCAAACTCATTGCCAACAAAAGGTTTGGCATTTATTTCTTTAAAAGACACACATAAAATTGAAGGTGTAGATTTAGCAAAACAATTATTAAAATTAAACTTTACTTTATGTGGCACTGGTGGAACAGCAGACTTCATAAGAAAACATGGTATAAAATGTAAAAAAATAAATAAAGTTAGTGGAGGATCACCTCATATTGTTGATGTTTTAAATTCAAAAAAAATTGCTTTGGTTATTAATACTGGTGGAGGAAATAGTGAACATCGTCTTGGAGACGCAATTGCTTTAAGAAGAGCAACTCTAATTAATAAAGTTCCTTACTGTACAAACATGTCAACAGCACAAGCCTGCTTAAAGGGAATTAGATCTCTAAAAACAAAAGAAATTACAGTAACTTCACTTCAAGATATTTAACTATTCTACTTTCCAGTCAGTTTGAAAAGAGACATAATTTATTTGTAAACATCTTCTTTCCCTAACTATTTTCTTTTTTTCCATACCATGCCAAGTATTTGGTCCACTAGTAAAAAAATAACCATAATTGTTTTTGTAAGGAACTGTTTTAACTTTTTCTAATTTCTCGTTATAAAAATCTGTACCTAAATCCTCAGATTCATTAAAGGTATTAACAAATAAAAGACAAGATAATATTTTCTCTTTAATATCACAGTGAGGTTTTAACCAAAAGCCTTCTCTATCACATATAACTTCAACTCTTACATAAGAATTGCTTAAATCTTTTTTTATTAATTGAGAAATTTTTTCATTAGTTTTTTTTGACTGGAGTTCATTAATTAATTTTACCAAACCTCTAAACTGTTTGGCATTTTCTTTTGTAATAAAACATCTAAATTTTTTAGCTTTGCCTCCAGATATAATACCTTCTCTAAATTCTGGAGCTCCTCCATCAATAGCTCTAGTTCCATCATAAGTTAAATTAAGATTACTTAAATTAGGTACATCTGCTTTAATTATTTCCTCAATTGCTTCACTTGATAATGGATTATTTATTTCCCAATGTTTGAAAGGTTCACTATGTTCTTTAGAGTTATTTAAAATTGAATTAAGAAAAGTCATATAAATTAATTTTTTTTTTTATATCTTTTGCTACCCTATTAGTTTCATCTAATTTTTCATAGTTCCAATCTTTAACTGGAGAATCCAGAGTTTTAGTAATATTTAAAGAATCAAATAACTTAAAAAATTTTTGAAATCTTAAATTTTCTTTGACTATAGTCATATGAGCCACATAGATTGGTTTTCCGGTTATTGCTGTCTCTGAAATCATAGAAGTAGAATCGCAAGTAACTATAATATATCTAGCCATACCTAGTGCTGCAAGGTATGCTTTCTTATCAACATTTGTTATTACAAGTTCTTTCTTATCAAAAAAATTCTTTGCAATTTCTATTATTCTTTGTGGTGTTCTAATTGAAGGAATAATTATTGCTTGATAACCCATATTAATAAAATTAGCTTTAATTTTTTCAAAAACTTTTATTAAGTCTGTATTGCTAAAAGAATAATATTTATTTGGTCCTCCTAAAATAATCGCAACTAATTTTTTTTCATTAAAATAGTTGTTTAACTGAAATTTATCTATTAGATAGTTTTTGGATTGTTTAATTTCTTCTTGAGTTAAATAATGAATTGCTCCTTTAGTTGATAAAACATTGCTTCCCACTAATCCATCATGTTCAGGTACAACTATATAATCAAAGTTTTTCAATGAAACTTTAGGCTCTTGAATATGAATATTTAAAATTTTATTTTTATATTTTTTTTTTAAATAAATTGATGGAATGACACTTTTTCTTCCACATGAAATCACAACATCAAATTTAACATCAATTTTATTTTTAAAAACAAAATTTTTTATAGGAGTAATTTTTGGAGGTATTAGTTTCCAAAAATCATTTAGTTCAATTTTCTCGTGCATAAAATCTAAACCTAAGGCTTTTGCTAAACCTTCTGCTTGACTAATCATTCCGTGCATGCCTTCAGTTAAAATTAAGCCTTTTAATTTTTTCATAAATACATATATAACTTTTAAATGATTCAAAATCCAAACAAACACACAAAAGTGTTAATAATTGGTTCAGGTCCAGCTGGTTATACTGCTGCTGTGTATGCTGCAAGAGCTATGTTAAAACCTATTATGGTTTCTGGGATAGAACCAGGAGGACAATTAACAACTACAACTGATGTAGAAAATTATCCTGGATTTGCAGAAGTTATTCAAGGGCCATGGTTAATGGAACAAATGCGGGACCAAGCTAAAGCTGTTGGCACAGAAATGATTGGAGATCATATATCTTCAGTAAATTTAAAATCTAGACCATTTGAAGCTATAGGAGATGGTGGACAAAAATATACTGCTGATTCAATTATCATTTCAACTGGAGCTCAAGCGAGGTGGTTAAATATTGAATCTGAACAGAAATTTAGAGGATTTGGCGTTTCAGCGTGTGCTACTTGTGATGGTTTTTTCTTTAAGGAGAAGGAAGTGGCTGTAGTTGGTGGAGGAAATGCTGCTGTTGAAGAAGCAATGTTTCTTACAAAATTTGCCTCAAAGGTTAAATTAATTCATAGAAGAGACACTTTGAGAGCTGAAAAAATGCTTCAAAAAAAATTAATGGAAAACAAAAAAATTGAAATTATTTGGGACTCCGCTATTGAAGAGGTTATTGGAGATAGTGAACCTAAAAATGTAACAGCGATTAAAGTTAAGAATCTTAAAACAAATAAAATTGATGAAATTAAGGTTCATGGTTTATTTATTGCAATTGGTCATGATCCAGCAACAGCTCTTTTTAAAGATCAATTAAACATGGATAAAGAAGGTTATTTATTAACAAAACCAGATTCTACGGAAACAAATATACCTGGAGTTTATGCTGCAGGTGATGTTAAAGATAAAACATTTAGACAAGCAGTGACTGCAGCTGGTATGGGCTGTATGGCAGCACTTGAAGCAGAAAAATATTTATCAGCTTAATTTTAAAAAGTCTAATTTGCTCATAACAAATAGCCTACAAAGAGCTATATTAAATTATGAAAAAGAGTAAATATTTTAAGACTTTTAAATTATTACTACCTTACTTGTGGCCAGAAAAAAGAAGGGATTTAAAGACAAGAGTTAGTTTTGCTGTTGTAGCTTTAGTATTGGCAAAAATAGCAAGTGTTAGTACCCCTTTAGTATTAGGAGGTGCCGTAAACTCTCTAACAGAATTAAGCTCAGGTATTAATTTATTCATGTTGGTACCAATTGCCTTAATAGTTGGTTACGGTGTTACAACAGTAATTGCTTTTACATTCGTTCAAGTTAGAGACGCTCTATTTTCAAAAGTTTCTCAGCACTCTATTAGGCAAATATCTTTAAATATGTTTAAGCATTTGCATGCTCTTTCATTGCAGTTCCATTTGAATAGACAAACTGGAGCGCTGGCTAAATATATAGATAGAGGAACTAAAGGAATAGATTTTCTATTAAGGTACGTATTATTTAACGTAGTGCCTACTTTTTTTGAAATCTTCTTAGTTTCTGGAATTTTGTTTTATTTGTATGGACCATGGTACGCAATTATAACTCTTACAACTATTAGTCTTTATTCATATTTAACCTTTCAAATCACAGAATGGAGAAATGAATTTAGAAAAAAAATGAATCAAGCTGATAATGATATCAGTACAAAAATGATTGATAGTTTGTTGAACTATGAAACGGTTAAGTATTTTAATAACGAAAAATTTGAATTTAATAGGTTAGATGAATCTTTAGAAGATTATGAGTTAGCTGCCAATCAAAGTAGACATTCTCTTTCGTTATTAAATGTAGCTCAAACATTTATTATAATGCTTGGAATTACTATCATGTTGGTAATGTCAGCTTATGGTATTAAAAATGGGGACATTGATGTTGGAGGTTTTGTAGTTATCAATGCTTATATGTTTCAATTATATCAACCATTAAATTGGCTAGGCTCAGTTTATAGAGAAATTAGACAGGCATTAACCGACATGGAAAATATGTTTAGTTTACTAGAAGTCTCAACAACATTCAAAGATAACCTTAAGGATATGCCTCAAAGCAATGATGCTAATATTAAATTTGATAAAGTTAGTTTTGATTACGATGTAAGAAGAACTATTATTAAAGATATTTCGTTTACAGTTCCAAATGGAAAAAAGGTTGCTATTGTAGGGCCTACTGGAGCTGGAAAATCCACAATTAGTAGATTACTTTTTAAATTTTATGACCCTAAAGAAGGAAGAATTTATATTAACAATATAAATATTAATAAAACTTCTCAAGAGTCCTTAAGACAAATAATTGGTATGGTTCCACAAGACGCAGTTTTATTTAATGATACAATTTATTATAATATAGCCTATGGAAACACTGAGGCTACTAAAGAAAAAGTTATTAGCGCTGCTCGAAATGCTGACATACATGATTTTATATCAGCTCTCCCAGATGGTTATGAAACAATCGTGGGAGAAAGAGGATTAAAATTATCAGGTGGTGAAAAGCAAAGAGTTGCTATAGCAAGAACTATTCTAAAAAATCCTAAAATATTTTTTTTTGATGAGGCAACATCTGCATTAGATAGCAGTACTGAAAAAGAAATTCAAAAAAATCTTGAGAATATCTCTAAAGATAAAACAACCTTGATAATTGCGCATCGTTTATCTACAGCTGCAAACGCTGACAATATTATTGTTCTTGATAAGGGTGTTATCATTGAAGAAGGAACGCATGAAAGTTTATTATTAGAAAAAGGTAAGTATTTTGAGATGTGGGAAAAACAAAAGCCTACCCAGAATTTAGTTTAAGCTTTTACAAAAAGTAGATATTTTTTCTAAAGCTTTTTTAAGATTTTCCATTGAAGTTGCATAAGAAATTCTAAAGAAACCTTCTAAACCAAATGCTGATCCTTGAACAACTGCGACACCACTATTTTCTAATAAAGACTGAACAAAATCGGTATCTGTCTTAAGTTTTTTTCCAGTGCTATCTTTTTTTCCAATTAAATCTTTGCAACTCGGAAAAACGTAAAATGCTCCATCTGGGTTTAGACATTCAATACCATCTATTTCATTTAATGCTTTAACAACAAAGTCTCTTCTTTCTTGAAAAGAAGTTGCTCTTTCTTTAATAAAGTCTTGAGTTCCATTTAATGCCTCTACTGCTGCAGCTTGGCTAATTGAAGATGGGTTAGTTGTAGATTGTGATTGTATTTTAGCAATCGCCTTAATAATTTCTTTTGGACCTGCCGCATACCCTATTCTCCAGCCAGTCATTGAATAAGCCTTACTAACACCATTCATTGTAACAACTCTTTCTTTCAAACCATCAATTTGAGCAATAGTAAAAAATTTAAAGTCTTCATAAGTTACATGCTCATAAATATCATCACTTAGAACATAAACATGGGGGTGCTTTAATAAAATATCTGCAATCTCTTTAATATCTTTTTCTGTATAACAAACACCTGTGGGGTTTGATGGTGAGTTTAGTATTAACCATTTTGTTTTTTTAGTTATAGATTTTTCTAATTCAGCTGGATTAATTTTAAATCCTTGTTTTTCATTACACTCTAAAATAATTGGAGTTCCACAGGCTAATAAAACCATATCAGGATAAGAAACCCAATAAGGAGCTGGAACAATAACTTCGTCTCCTTCATTTAGTGTTGCCATCATAGCATTATAAATTACGTGCTTTCCACCTGCACCAACTGTAATTTGATCAGCCGTGTAATCTAGATTATTTTCTCTTTTCAATTTTTTGATAATTGCGTCTTTTAAAACAGGCGTACCATCAACAGCTGTATATTTGGTATCTCCATCATTAATAGCTTTTATGGCTGCTTGCTTAATATTGTCTGGTGTATCAAAGTCTGGCTCTCCTGCACCAAGTCCTATTACATCTTTTCCAGCAGCCTTTAATTCTCTAGCCTTCTGGGTTACAGCAATAGTTGGTGATGGTTTAATCTTTTTTAGATTGTCTGATATAATGCTCATTGAAATATATTATTATTCTAATAGTTTTATAGATAATGCAAAATACTTATCAAGATTTAATTACGGATATACAAAGTAAAAATCCAGAAATTCACCAAAAACTAGAAGGCGGACAAAAGTTTAAACTTGTAACAGATTTTAAGCCAGCTGGCGATCAACCTGAAGCGATAAAACAATTAATTAATGGTGCGAATAAAGATGAATTAAATCAAGTTTTGCTTGGAGTAACAGGTTCTGGGAAAACTTTTACAATGGCTCAAGTTATTGAAAAAACTAATAGACCTGCCTTAATTCTAGCTCCAAATAAAACTCTTGCTGCACAGCTTTATGGTGAGATGAAATCTTTTTTTCCAAACAATGCTGTTGAGTATTTTGTATCTTATTATGATTACTACACTCCTGAAGCATATGTGCCAAAGTCAGATACTTATATTGAAAAAGAAGCATCTATTAATGAACAAATAGATCGAATGCGTCACTCAGCAACTCGGTCGTTATTAGAGAGAGATGATGTTATTATTGTTTCAAGTGTATCTTGTATTTATGGATTAGGTTCTGTTGAAGCTTATAGTAAAATGACACTGAGTTTAAAGACAGGTTATGATTACAATCGAGAAAAATTAATAAAATCTTTAGTTGCTTTACAGTATAAAAGAAATGATCAAAATTTTTATAGAGGAACTTTTAGAGCTAGAGGAGAATATCTGGAAATTTTTCCATCTCACCTTGAGGACCGTGCTTGGAGACTAAGTTTATTTGGAGATAAATTAGAAAAGCTTGAGGAATTTGATCCTTTAACAGGTGATTTAATAAATGAACTTAGTGTAATTAAAGTTTATGCAAATAGTCACTACATCACTCCTAAACCAACTATAGAACAAGCAATTATTAAGATAAAAAAAGAATTAGAATTCACTTTAAAGAAATTTAAAGAACAAAATAAATTACTTGAATCTCAACGTTTAGAAGAAAGAACTAAATTTGATTTAGAAATGATAGAAGCAACTGGATCTTGTGCTGGAATTGAAAATTATTCTAGATTTTTATCAGGACGAAAACCAGGAGAACCACCTCCTACGCTATTTGAATATTTTCCAGACAACACACTTATTTTTGTAGATGAGTGTCATGTAACAGTTCCACAATTAAATGGAATGTACAAAGGTGATAGATCAAGAAAAAGAAATCTAGCAGATTATGGTTTTAGATTACCTTCTTGCATGGACAACCGACCTCTTAAATTTGAAGAATGGGACGCTATGAGAACTCAAACAGTTTTTGTATCTGCAACACCTGGTCCATGGGAATTAGAACAAGTAAAAGGTAAATTTATAGAACAGGTTATAAGGCCAACTGGCTTAATTGATCCTTCTGTAGAAATAAAGCCAGCTAAAAATCAAGTTGATGACTTGATGCACGAATGTAAAAAAACAATAGATAAAAATTATAGAGTATTGGTAACAACTTTAACTAAAAAAATGGCTGAAGACTTAACTGAGTATTTTCATGAAAATGGTATAAGAGTTAGATACCTACATTCTGATATCGACACATTAGAGAGAATAGAAATAATGAGGGATTTAAGACTTGGTGTATTTGATGTGTTGATTGGAATAAACCTTCTTAGAGAAGGACTTGATATTCCAGAATGTGCTTTAGTTGCTATCTTGGATGCTGATAAAGAAGGTTTTTTAAGATCAGGAACCTCTTTAATTCAAACTATTGGAAGAGCTGCAAGAAATCTTGATGGTAAAGTAATTCTTTATGCTGATAAAGAAACCAAAAGTATAAAAAAAGCTATACAAGAAACTGACAGAAGAAGATCCATTCAAGTTTCCTATAATAAAAAGCATAAAATAAATGCGACTTCTATTAAAAAAGAAATCAGCGATGTTTTAGAAAGCGTTTATGAAAAAGACTATCTAAAAGTTGGAACTGGAAACAATATTGGTGGAAACTTGAAAAAACACTTAAAGCAGTTAAATAAAAGAATGAAAGATGCAGCTACAAACCTTGAATTTGAAGAGGCCACAAAAATAAGGGATGAAATAAGAAATTTAGAAGCTTCAGAATTAGAAATTGTATTAAACCCAAAAGTAAAACATTATAATCGAAATAACAGAATATATCCTAAAGGTAGATCAACAATGGGTCTTCCAGGAACCAGAGCACAAAAAGGTAAAAAAAAATGGAAGCAAACAAAATAATTATTACAGGTGGTGCTACCAGAATTGGTGCAGCGATCGCAGAAAAATTATCTGGTTATAATGTTGAAATGGTAATTCATTATAATAATTCTAAAAATGATGCTGAAAAATTAAAAAAAAAACTATCCTATATGGGATCAAAAATATATTTGATCAAAGGTGATTTAAGTAAAGACACTGATGTAAATAAAATAATTAAATTTGCAAAAAAAAAATTAAAATATTTTGACTGTCTGATTAATAATGCTTCGTTATTTGAAAATGATAAAATTGAAAATTTTACATCTGATAGTTGGGGGCGTCATTTAAGAACAAATCTAAGAGCTCCTGCCCTGTTATCAAAAATATTTGCAAAAAATACAAAAAATAAAAATAATAATATTATCAATATAATAGACCAAAGAGTTTTTAAGCTAACACCATTTTTCTTTTCTTATACAATAAGTAAAACTGGATTATATACTCTTACAAAAACAAGTGCTATGAGCCTAGCTCCAAATGTAAGGGTAAATGGTATAGCCCCTGGCCCAACACTAAAAAATAAAAGACAAAGTGATAAACATTTTAAAAAACAATACCTGGCAACCCCCTTAAAAAAACAAGTGAATGTTAAGGAAATTTGTAATGCTGTTGACTTTTTTATAAAAAACAGATCAATTACAGGACAGGTGATTGCAATTGATAGTGGGCAAAGCCTAAATTGGCAAACACCAGATGTAATAGGAAAAGAATGAAAAAAAATAACCTAAAGATAGTAAAAATAAATAAAAATAAGTCTTTATTCAACTATGAAAAAAAAATTCTTATCAAAGAATTAATTTTAGATTTAAAACTTGGATATTATGATTTTGAAAAAGAAAAACCACAAAAAGTAAAATTTACTCTTGAAATAGACTATGAAGATAAGAAACCAACAAGTGATAAAGATATAAAATCAATTGTCAATTATGGTCAAGTAGTAAAATTGATTACAAAACTTACTAAAAACAAGCACTATAATTTTTTAGAAACTTTGGCTGAAGATGTTTTTGACGTACTATTTAAGGACAAAAGGATTGGCAAAATTATGCTTAAAATAGAAAAATTAGAAATTATAAAAGAATGTGCCTCTGTTGGTATTCAAATTACCAAAAAAAGAAGTCATGAAAAGCTCTGAACTAGGTAAAGAAGTAATCAAAAAAGAACTTTCGTTAATCCCTAAAAGCCCAGGTGTTTATCGAATGCTTAATCATAAAGATGATATTCTTTATGTGGGAAAAGCAAAAAATCTACCTAATAGATTAAAAAGCTACGTGGCTGAAAAAAACCACATTATTAGAACTGAAAGAATGCTGTCTCAAACTTTTAAGTTAGAGATAACAACTACTGCTAATGAGAGTGAGGCATTACTTTTAGAGGCTAATTTAATTAAAAAACACAAACCTAAGTTCAATATATTACTTAAAGATGATAAATCTTTTCCCTTTATTTTTATAAGCAGTAAAGATAAGTGGGCCAAAGTTAAAAAACATAGAGGAAAAAAGGATAAAGATGGTTTTTATTTTGGACCTTTTGCTTCCGCTGGAACAGCAAACTGGACCATAAAGATGCTTCAAAAAATATTTCAATTAAGAGTTTGTGACGACAATACTTTTAAAAATAGAAAAAGACCTTGTATACTTTATCAAATCAAAAGATGTTCAGGTCCATGTGTTGATTATATAAATACAAATGATTATAAAAAATCAGTTGATCATGCAATTCAGTTTGTATCTGGCAAATCTAGAGATATTCAAAAAAATTTATCAAAACAAATGGAAGAGGCTAGTGAAAAACTTGATTTTGAAAGAGCCTCCATTTTCAGAGATAGAATTAAATCCTTAAATATAATTCAATCATCACAAAGAATTAATGAAGCAAACTTAGTCGATGCAGATGTAATAGTGGCATATAAAGAATCTGGAAAAACTTGTATTCAGGTATTTTTTTATAGATCTAAACAAAATTGGGGTAATCAAGCCTATTTTCCAAAACATGATCCAGATCAAGATGTTAAAGAAATAATGTCTTCTTTTTTAATGCAATTTTATGAAAATAAAAGTGTTCCAAAGTTAATAATAATTAATTCAGATATTAATGATAAAAAATTAATAGAAGAAACTTTGAGTAAAAAAGAAAATAATACCATCTCTATTAATGTAGCTAAAAAAGGAACTAGAGCTAAGGTCGTTGCAATGGCTGAAAAAAATGCCAAAGAATCGTTGAATAGAAAACTTTATGAAAAAAATAATAATAAAAATTTATTTGAGGATGTATCTAAAAAATTTAATCTTAAGAATGGTATAAGTTTAGTCGAGGTTTATGATAATAGTCATATTTCAGGAACAAGTAGTATTGGTGCAATGGTAACTTTTGGAAATGAAGGTTTTATTAAAAAAAGATATAGAAAATTTGATATTAAGACAAAAGATGCAAAACAGGATGATTTTGCAATGTTAAAAGAGGTTCTCACCAGAAGATTTAAAAGAGCAATGCTTGAAAAAGGAAACTACTTAACATTACCAGACTTAATACTAATTGATGGTGGAAAAGGACAGTATTCATCTGCTAAAAAAGTGTTAGATGAATTCGGTTTACATGATCTACCCATGATTGCTATTGCTAAGGGAAAATTAAGAAATAGTGGCGATGAGACATTTTTTTATGAAGGTAAATCATTTAAATTTGAGAAAAATGACCCTACTCTATTTTTTATGCAAAGACTTAGGGATGAAGCGCATAGATTTGCAATCACTACTCATAGAGCAAAAAGAGCTAAAGGGATTAGAAGGTCTCTATTAGATCAAATTGAAGGTATTGGGTCTATTAGAAAAAGATCTTTATTAAATCATTTTGGTTCTGCAAATGCTGTGGAATCTGCCAGTTTTGATGAAATTAAATCAGTTGAAGGTGTTGAAGAAAAAGTTGCTAAAAAGATATATAATTTTTTTCATGAATAAAATGAAAATTAAAATTCCCAATATTTTAACTATTGGTAGAATAATAATTGTTCCATTTTTTGTTCTTGCATTTTATCTTCCTGGTTTTTATGGAGACCTAACAGCATTTGCATTATTTATTGTCGCGTCTTTTACTGATTTTTTAGATGGAATGTTGGCAAGAATGTTTAAAGAAGAATCTAGACTTGGAGAATTATTGGACCCAATAGCTGATAAAATTATTGTTGCTACAGCATTAATACTTTTAGTAATGGATGAAACAATTAAAAATTATGAAGTTATTGCTGCAATTATAATTTTAACTAGAGAAATTTTAATTTCAGGATTACGAGAATTTCTTGCTAAAGGAAAAATTAAACTTCCAGTATCAAATTTAGCAAAAATAAAAACTTTTTTACAGATGGTTGCTATTTCTCTCTTACTAACTGGTGAGACTGGAAATAAAATTTTAAATTTCCAAGACTACAACGCTCAAACAATAGGAATAATTTTACTTTGGTTATCTGCATTCTTGACTTTATACACAGGCTACGAATATTTAATAAAAGGTATTGATCATGCAATATCTCAAGATAACAAAAATTAAGCAGCTTTTTTTTTTCTTACCAAAGCTTGATAACTTTCATTTAAATCAATTATTGTATCACAAACTTTAAATTGAAATTCAGCTATACAAGATACAGGAGTTACTTCAGCAGCAGTTCCTGTCAAAAAACATCCTACAAAATTTGATATTTCACTTGGAGATATTTTCCTTTCTTTAACTTTTATATTTTTTGATTTTGCAATTTCAATAACTGTTCTTCTAGTTATACCATCTAAAAAAGAGTCTGGCGTTGGCGTATGCAAATTACCTTCTTTATCTTTGAAAAAAATATTTGCACCTGTTGCCTCTGCTATATTGCCTTCGTGGTCAAGCATTAATGAATCTGTAAAACCTTGTTGTTCAGCTTCATGTTTTGATAAAGTACAAATCATATAAAGACCTGAAGCTTTAGTATCCCAGGGTATAGAATCTGGAGATGGTCTTCTCCAGTTTGATATATTCAATTTAATACCATTCGTTTTTAACTTTGGATCAAAATACGAGCCCCACTCCCATGTTGCAACTGCAACATGAATTTTTGTTTGTTGAGCAGAAATCGCCATCATTTCACTACCTCTCCAAGCAACAGGTCTAACATATCCATTTTCGACATTTTGAACTGATATTATTTTATTGCACGCAGAGTTAATCTCTGCCTCTGAGTAAGGGATCTCGAATCCCATTCTTTTTGCAGAATAAAAAAATCTTGATGTGTGTTCTTCAAGTTTAAAGATTGATCCGTCATAAACTCTTTCACCTTCAAAAACACAACTTGCATAGTGTAAACCATGACTCAAAATATGAATCTTTACATCGGCCCAATCAATAAGCTCGTTATTGTACCAAATTTTACCGGATCTTTTATCGTAAGGTATCATGATGATTTAATTTTTTTTAAAAAATATCTTTGTATATATAATATGTCAATATAACTTACCATTTATGAGAGAACTTTTATATTTAAAAGACGAAGAGATAAAACAATTTATTGAAAAATTGTTTATTGCTTATAGGCAATCTTTCTCTGATACAAAAAATACGCTAAAAGAACACTCCTTAGGTCTAGCTCATCATAAAGTAATTCATTTAATATCTACTTATAAGGGGATTACAGTTTCAGAATTATTAAAAAAACTAAAAATTACTAAACAAAGTTTAAATCGTGTTTTAAATGATTTAATTAAAATTAATTCAATTTTTTTTGAAAGAGGAAAAAAAGATAATAGATTAAAACATATTTATTTAAGTGATTCTGGAAATAAAATATTTAATAAAATTTTTTCGATCCAAAAAAAAAGAATTTATAAGGCATTTTTAAACTCTAGCTCTAAAGAAGTGCTATTTTTTGATAATGTTATAAAAAGAATAATTAATGAATAAATTTAAAGCACATGTATTAATAGTAGATGATGACGATAGGATAAGAGAATTAATTAAACAATATCTTAATGAAAATAATTATCTAGTTACCTCTGCTAGTAGTGCGGAAGAAGCAAAAGAAAAGATATTAATTATAAAATTTGATATTATTATTCTTGATATAATGATGCCAGGTCAAAATGGATTAGAATTCATATTAGAAAATAAAAATAAAATTATTACTCCAATTATTTTACTAACTGCTAAAAATCAACCTATTGAAAGAATAGAGGGTCTTGAAACTGGAGCTGATGATTATTTAGCTAAACCCTTTGAACCTAAGGAACTAATCTTAAGAATTAAAAACATTTTAAATAAAACTAAAAATAAAAATCATAAAAGAATAATTAATTTTGGAAATATAAAAATTGACCTTAATAAGTTGTTAATTTTTAAGAATTCAAAGGAATTAAAAATAAATAATACTGAAAAAAAAATTCTTGAAAAAATGATTAATGATCCTGGAAAGGAATTTTCAAGAGAAGAAATAGGAAAATTAATTAATTTAGATAAAGAAAGATCGGTAGATGTAATTATAACAAGATTAAGAAAAAAAATTGAAATAAACCCAAAGAATCCAAAGTATTTACAAACTATAAGGGGCACTGGATATGTTTTATGGATTGAATAAATTTTTTAAAAGTTTATTGCCAAAACAATTATTTTATAGAGCTCTACTAATTGTAGCAACGCCTATAATTATTCTACAATTAACTGTCTCAATTGTTTTTTTTGATAGTCTTTGGATAAAAACAAATAAAGGAATGACACGTGCTTTGGTTGGTGAAATTGTTACTTTTATTGATGCTTATAGTAGCAAAGATCATAATAAAGAAATGTTAGTATTGATTTTTCAAGAACATTTAAATTTTAATGTTAAATATATAGAAAATGAAATTTTACCAAATAAAGATACTGAAAGATGGTTCAGTCCTATTGATAGAAACCTAAGAAGAGAATTAAAATCTAAAATTTTAAACTATTGGTTTGACACCACATCTTATAAAAATTTAATAGATTTAAGAATCGGCGATACAAATGGGTACTTTCAATTTTACATTCCAAAAGAAAGAGTCACAAGTAGCTCAGCAAGAATGTTTGCACTTTGGATTACTTTTCCAGCTTTCTTATTAATATCTATTGCTATTATTTTTTTAAAAAATCAGACACGTCCAATAATTAATTTAGCTAAAGCTTCAGAAAAATTTGGAAGAGGTGAAAATATTGATGAATTTAGGCCATCAGGTGCTTTAGAAATAAGAAAAGCAGGATATGAATTTGAAAGAATGAGAAAAAGGATAATACGCCACCTAAATCAAAGATCTGAAATGCTTTCTGGTATTAGTCATGATTTAAGAACTCCATTAACAAGAATAAAATTACAATTAGCTTTTATAAAAGATAAAACGATATCAGAAAAGTTGTCTAATGACGTTGTGGAAATGGAAAAAATGCTTAGCGAATATTTACAATTTTCAAGTTCACAATCTTCTGAAAAAACAGAAACTTTTGATATTTCTGAATTATTAAAAATTACTATAGAAAAATATGAAAAAAAAGAAATAACAATTGAAACTATTGATAGAGTTTATTTTAATGGTAGAAAAAATTTACTTAGACGATGTTTCAACAACTTAATTGATAACGCAATAAAATATAGCAGTGATATTGACATTAAATTAAAAAAAAAATCAAATAATATAATCATAACGATAGATGATAATGGTCCTGGTATTCCTGAAAATGAGAGAGAGAATGTTTTTAAACCTTTTTATAAAATTAACAAAAGTAGAGGAGATTCAAAATCAAGCGTTGGACTCGGATTATCAATTGCATCTGATGCAATCCAATCTCATGGGGGAAGTATTAAATTAGAGACCTCTCCAATTAATGGTTTGAGAGTTAAGATTTCTTTACCTTTTTAGATTTTTTTTTTAAAAAACTTTCTAATTTTTTAGTTTTTTTTTCCAAATTTTCAATTCTCTTATTTAAAATTTCAGTTTCTTCTTTACTTGTTATTTTCATTTTGAAAATTATTTCATCTCTCTTTGATTTTAGTATATCTAAAATTTCAGAACTTAAGTCTTTATAAGTTATAAGGCCTTGCTCAAATAATTTTGCAAACTTATCAACTATAAATTTTGATTTTGACATATATTCATTTATAAAATTAATGTATTCTACATTTATTATTTAAAAATGTTTATTAATAATTTTGACCCAGTCGCTTTTGAAATTTTTTCCTTTGAAATTAGGTGGTATTCACTAGCCTATATTTTTGGAATTATATTTGGATGGTTATATTGTAAAAAAACATTAATAAAAGATGAAAAATTACTTAATTTATTTGATGATCTTATAGCTTATTTAGTTATAGGAATTATTGTAGGAGGGCGCATAGGTTATATTGTCTTGTACAATTTAAAATATTATTTAGAAAATTTATCAGAAATATTAATTATTTGGCATGGAGGTATGTCTTTTCATGGTGGACTATTAGGCGTCATCTTGGCGACAATAATATTTAGTAAAAAACATAAGATTAATTCATATATTTTTTTAGATTTAATTTCATTGTCAGCACCAATAGGTTTATTTCTAGGAAGAATAGCTAATTTTATCAATTCAGAGTTATACGGAAGAGAAACAGATATTTTTTGGTCTGTAAAATTTATAAACATTGATAACTTGTCTAGACACCCTTCACAGATATATGAGGCTATCTTTGAAGGTTTAATTCTTTTCTTTTTGTTAAATTATTTTTCAAAAAAAAATATTTTTAAAACCCCAGGTTTAATTTCATCAATTTTTTTAATATTATACTCATTATTTAGATTCATATTAGAATTTTTCAGGGCACCAGATCCACAAGTTGGATATATAGCTTTGCAAATGACTCTTGGCCAGATTGTTAGTATTTTATTTTTCTTTTTAGGATTATTTTTGTATTTATTAAAAAAAAATGAAAATTAAAAAAAATAGTATCTTAACAGTAGATAAATATATTAATGAAGCTTTATATAATAATAAAACTGGTTATTATATGAAAATTAATCCTTTTGGAAAAAAAGGTGATTATACTACAGCTCCAAATATTTCTATATTATTTTCAGAAATGATTGCCATCTGGATTATTTTATTTTGGGAAAACTTAAAATGTCCTAAAAAATTTAATTTAATTGAATTAGGTGCGGGCAATGGAGAAATGATGGTTCAGATAGTTAAAACTTTTGATAAATTTCCATTATTTAAAAATTGTTGTAAAATTAATATTTTAGAAAAAAGTATTTATCTAAAAAAAATCCAAAAAAAAAAACTTAAAAATAAAAATATTAAGTGGCTAAAAAATTTAGATGAGTTGTCAAAACTTCCAAATATATTTATTGCTAATGAATTTTTTGATGCACTTCCCATTAAACAATTTATTAAAAAAAATAAAAAATGGTATGAAAGAAATGTTAAATTTTCCAATTTAAAACAACCTAAGTTTTTAGATATTTTAATTGATATAAAAAAATTTGAAAAAAAAATTGGTTTTAAGATTTCCTATAAACAAAAATTTATCGAGTATTCTCCCTTATTAAAAAAATATTTAAAAAAAATGTCAAAAAAAATTAATACTTATGGTGGAGGCATGCTAATTATAGATTATGGATACACAGGTAAAAATATGAAGAATACTTTGAAATCAACTTCAAATCATAAATTTAATAATGTATTAAATAATTTTGGTTATTCTGATATCACATATAATTTGAATTTTAAACTTATAGAAAAAATTAGTACAAAATTTAATTTAAAAGTATGTGGAACTACTAATCAAAGAAATTTTCTTACAAATCTTGGAATATTAAAAAGAGCAGAAATTATTTCTAAAAACTTGCCCTTTTCAAAAAAAGCAGACATTTATTATAGAGTTAAAAGATTAATTGATAAAAATTCAATGGGTGAATTGTTTAAAGTTATGTTGTTAGCAAAAAAAAATAATAAATTCCAAACAGGATTTGTAAATTGATTAATTCGAAAAAACTTTCTAGATTTAGAGAAATAAAACATGGTTTTTTTAATAAAAAAGGAGGAAAATCAAAAACAATATACAAAAGTTTAAATTGTGGGTTAGGTTCATCTGATAGAAAAAAAAATGTAATTAGTAATTTAAAGATAGTTTGTAAAAAAATTGGTGTTTCCTATAAAAAACTTATTTTATTAAACCAGATTCATAGTAATAAATTTCATTTTATTAAAAAAAATTATAATTTTAAAAAGAAAAGAATCATAGGAGATGCTTTAATTACTAATGTCAGTAATATTGCAATCGGTGTTCTAACTGCTGATTGTGTGCCTATTTTAATTTATGATAAAAATAAAAAAATTATCTCTGCAATTCATGCTGGGTGGAAAGGTGCATATAAAGGGATAATAAATAATGTTGTAAATTTTTTTACAAAAAATGGAAGCAACCCTAAAAATCTAATAGCTGTAATTGGACCCTGTATTTCAGAAAAAAATTATGAAGTAAAAAAAGATTTTAAAAACAAATTTCTTAAAAAAAACAGACTAAACAAACTTTTTTTTAAAAAAAGAAAAAATAAAACATATTTTTGCCTAAATAAGTATATTTATTCTCAGTTAAGAAAACTAGGTATTAAAAACTTAGAAATAATTAATAAAGATACTTTTGATCCAAAAAATAATTTTTTCAGTGCAAGAAGAGCCATTATTAATAAAGAAAATGATTATGGTAGAAATATTTCAATAATTATGATTAATTAGAACATCTCAATGAAATTACTAGCTGGAAATAGCAATAAAACTTTAAGTAAGAAAATTTCTAAATATTTAAAATCTAACCTTGTTAATTCAAGTATAAGAAAATTTTCAGATGGAGAAATTTATGTTGAAATTAATGAAAATATCAGAGGTAATGCAATTTTTATAATTCAGTCTATTTCTTTTCCTACTAATGATAATCTAATGGAATTATTATTATGTATTGATGCACTTAAAAGATCTTCTGCAAAAAATATTACTGCTGTTATTCCTTACTTTGGTTATGCAAGACAAGACAGAAAAGTAGTCCCAAGAACATCAATTTCAGCAAAATTAGTTTCTAACCTAATAACAAAAGCTGGCGCAGATAGAGTCGTAACCGTTGATCTACATGCTGGCCAAATTCAAGGTTTCTTTGATATTCCAGTTGATAACTTATTTACAACTCCAATATTTGCAAGACATGCCAAAAAAAAAATAAAAAGTAATAATATTATTTGTGTCGCACCAGATGTGGGTGGTACAGAGAGAGCAAGAGCTCTTGGTAAAATATTAGATGTTGGTTTAGCGATTATTGATAAAAGAAGACCAGCACCTGGTAAATCTAAAGTTATGAACATTATAGGAAATGTTAATGGAAAAACTTGTATTATAGTCGATGATATAATTGACTCTGGGGGTACGATTGTAAATGCAGCAAAAGCACTTAAAAAAAAGGGTGCCAAAGAAGTATACGTTTATATAACACATGGTGTCTTAAGTGGTAATGCTGTTGAAAAAATTGAAAATTCAGAAATTAAAAATTTAGTTATTACTGATACCATCGATAATAATGAAAAAGTTAAGAAAGCTAAGAATATTGAAGTTTTACCTATATCAAACCTAATGGGTGAAGCTATAAAGCGTATTTCTAATTCAACTTCAGTTTCAGATTTGTTCAAATAATTTACTTGAGTTATTAAAGAACATAAGTTAAAAAACTCTTCGCTTATGAATTCACTAAATGCTAGTATAAGAAATACAAAAACTAGAGGAGAAATTAACTCTCTAAGAGTAAAAGGTGGTGTACCTGCTATTGTATATGGAGGTACTGAAAAAAATCAAAAAATATCATTAAGCAAAAAAGAGATAAAACAACTTATTCAAAAAGAAAATTTTCTATCAAATATGATCTCTATTAAAATAGATGGAAAAACTCAAAATGTATTGCCTAGAGAAATTATGTATAATGTTGTTACAGACGAACCAATACATGTTGATTTTTTAAGAATAGTTAAAGGAGGAAAAATTACTTTAGAAATACCTGTAAAATTTATTAATCATGAAAAATCTCCAGGTTTAAAAAGAGGTGGTGTATTAAACATTGTAAGAAGAAAAGTAGAATTAAAATGCCCTACAGAAAATATTCCAACAGAACTTGTGGTTAATCTAGAAAACGTTGATATTGGAGAAAGTTTTAAAATTTCTTCTATTAAATTGCCTGAGAATGTAACTCCAACAATTCAAGGTAGAGATTTCGTTGTAGCAACCCTTGCGGCACCTACTGTAATTAAAGAACCTGAAAAACCTGCAGAAGAAACAGCTGAAGGAGTTGAGGGTGCTGAGACAAACGTAGAAGACTCAGAAGGAGATTCTAAAACAACTGAAGCTGCTGCTGAGGGCAATAAAAAAGAAGGTGATAAAAAAGAAGATAAAAAAGCTACACCTGAAAAAAAATAATTTAACTTGTGAGCATTCCCCAATTTTAACCAAAAAAATATGCTTTTATTTGTAGGTTTAGGTAACCCAAGTCCAGATAACGAAAATAATAGACATAACATTGGTTTTAAAATGATTGATGCAATCAATCAAAAATTTAGTCTCTCTAAGCAAAAACCAAAATTTAAAGGGCTGCTAACTACTGGCAAAATTGGAGACAAAAAGGTATATGCGATTAAACCTTTAACTTTTATGAACAATTCTGGAATTTGTATTAGGGAATTAATTGAATATTTTAAAATTGATGCTGAAGATGTAATTGTTTTTCATGATGATTTAGATATCAATTTCGGAAAAATTAAAGCAAAATTTGGTGGCTCAAGCGCAGGACACAATGGAATTGAATCAATAGATAAATTTATTGGCAAAGACTATTCAAGAGTAAGAATTGGTATAGGTAAACCAAATACAAAATCTGCTGTTACAGATCATGTATTAAAAAATTTTGATGAAGAAGAACAGCAAAAATTAAAAAATATAACGGAAAGTATAATAAGTTCTTTAACAATTTTACTCGACAAAAAATTAGAATTATTTTCAAGCACTGTAAATAATAAGTAAATGAGTTTTAAGTGTGGAATTGTTGGATTACCAAATGTAGGTAAATCAACTTTATTTAATGCATTAACAAATTCAAGCAAAGCTCAAGCTGAAAATTTTCCGTTTTGCACTATAGATCCAAATATAGGTGTAGTTCCTGTTCCTGATTATAGATTAGATAAATTAGTTAAGATTTCCAATTCTAAAAAAAAAATAAACACCACAATATCATTTGTAGATATTGCTGGGCTTGTAAAAGGAGCTTCTAAAGGTGAAGGATTAGGAAACAAATTTTTATCACACATAAGAGAAGTAGATGCAATTATTCATATGATTAGATGTTTTGATTCTGATGATATTCAAAATGTTAATCCTAATATAGACCCAATTAGAGATATAGAGATAATTGAGACAGAAATGATGCTAGCAGATTTAGAATCTATCCAAAAAAGATTAGAAAAAAATAACAAAAAAAATCTAGATGAAAATCAGCTAGAAATATTAAAAGTGGCTTTAGACTGCATAAATAATAATAAAGATATTCAAGTTTTGCAAAGTCAATTTGATAATAAAATTCTAAATCAAACAGGATTATTATCAATTAAACCAAAAATCTTTGCCTGTAATGTAGATGAACAAAGTGTTGAAAATGGAAATAAATATACCGAAACTTTTATAAAAAAGTTTAAAGAAAAAAATACAATAATCATATCAGCTGATATTGAAAATCAAATTAACCAATTAGAAAATGAAGAAAAGAAAAAATACATGAGGATGATTGGATTAAAAGAAACTGGTTTAAATATATTAATTAAAAAAGGGTATGATATTTTAGAATTGGAAACCTATTTTACATCAGGTCCAGAAGAGACAAGAGCATGGACAATTCAGAAAAATTGCCCAGCACCGAAAGCTGCAGGTGAAATTCATAGTGATTTTGAAAAAGGATTTATTAGAGTCGAAACCATTTCTTTTAAGGATTTTATAGAAAATGAAGGTTGGGTAAATTCAAAAACTAATGGCAAAATGCGATTGGAAGGAAAAGATTATATTGTTAAAGATGGCGACATATTAAATTTCAGATTCAATACGTGACCAAATTTTCTTCATACTTAAATAAACTAAAATAATTAAAATAATTAAATAAATAATTGCTCTAAATCCCATTTTATGTCGTGCTTCTAATTGAGGTTCTGCTGCCCAGGCTAAAAAGGTTGTTACATCTTTAGCCATTTGTTCTTCAGTTGCCTCTGTTCCATCACTATATTCTACTAAACCATCATCAAGAGGTTTAGGCATCATAATTTTATTTCCCGGCATATAAGTATTATAGTAAACACCATCATCTATTATCATGTCGCTAGGAGGATCATCATAACCTAATAAAACAGAATAAATATAATTTGCTCCTCCTGATCTTGCTTTTACTAGTACTGACATATCTGGAGGATAAGCTCCACCATTTGATGCTGCAGCTTCTTGAACATTAGCATATGGTTTCACAAATTTATCAGAAAGTCTTCCTGGTCTTGTAAACATCTCTCCATCATTATTTGGTCCATCTTTCACTTCAAAATTTGAAGCTATAGCCTTTGCTTGTTCTATTGAAAATTCTGGGCCCCCTTTTTCAGCTAAATTTCTATAACTCAAATATTGCATTGAATGGCATGATGCACAAACTTCTGTATAAACTTGATATCCTCTCTGAAGAGATCCTCTATCAAATTTTCCAAAAAAACCTTTAAAACTCCAATCAATTTTTAATAATTGTAATTTTTCATTTGCTTTGACTTGGAAATTTCCAAATAATATTAGAATAATTAAAAAAGATATTTTAAGAATATTTTTCACTGAGTTAATTTAAACTTTCTTTTTTCTTATCTGTTGATAAATTTAGGGGATCTCCTAAAACTGGACGAGAAATACTTAGTGGTAAAGATATTGTTTTTTCTTTAGCTCCCAAAACTGGAAGGATTACTAAAAAATGTACAAAATAATAACCAGTAGCTACTCTAGCTACCAATAAATACAAACCTTCAGCTGGCATAGCTCCAACATAACCAAGTATAAGTACGTCAATTATTAATATCCAATAAAATTGCTTATATAAAGGTCTAAATACTGCAGATCTAATCTTTGAAGTATCAAGCCATGGTACAGCAGCCAATACTAAAATTGCTGACAACATTGCAACTACACCCATTAGTTTATCTGGAATAGATCTTAAGATTGCATAGAAAGGTAGTAGATACCATTCTGGAACAATATGTGTAGGTGTAACTAATGGATTAGCTTCAATATAATTATCTGCATGTCCTAAAATATTTGGTGAATAGAAAACAAAAAATGCAAATAAAAGCATAAACATTAATAGTGCAAAAATATCTTTAATAACTATGTAAGGGTGGAATGGTACGGTATCTTTTGATGGTTTTTTAATATCAATTCCTATAGGATTATTATTTCCAGGAACATGTAATGCCCAAATATGCAATATAACTAATCCTAAAATTAAAAAAGGCATCAAATAATGCAAGGTAAAGAATCTTGTTAAAGTTGGATTATCTACTGAATATCCTCCCCACAACCAGGTCACTATACTTTCTCCTACTAAAGGTATTGCACTAAAAAGATTTGTTATAACTGTTGCTCCCCAAAAACTCATTTGCCCCCAAGGTAAAACATATCCCATAAATGCAGCAGCCATCATCAAAACATAAATCATTATTCCAATAATCCAGATTATTTCTCTTGGTGATTTATAAGATCCATAGAACAAAGATCTAAATATATGTATGTATACTGCCAAGAAAAACATTGATGAACCATTTGCATGGACATACCTTATGAGCCAACCATAGTTTACATCTCTCATTATATGTTCAACACTTTCAAAAGCAAAATCAGCATGAGCGATATAATGCATAGCTAAAGTCAATCCTGTAAGTATTTGAATAATTAAACAAAAAGCTAATATCCCTCCAAATGTCCACCAGTAATTTAAATTTTTAGGAGTTGGGTAATCTGCTAAATGACTAGCAAGAGTCAAAAGAGGTAACCTATCGTTAAACCATTTACCGAATTTTGACTTTGGGTTATATTCGTGATCACTCATAACTTATTAACCAATTTTAATTGTATTATTATCCAGAAATTCATATTGAGGAATAGACATATTAGTTGGTGCTGGTCCTTTTCTTATTCTTCCAGATGTATCATAATGAGAACCATGGCAAGGGCAGAACCAACCATTGTAATCGCCTTTATCATTTAATGGTACACATCCTAAGTGAGTACAAACTCCCAACATTACTAGCCATTCTGGATTTTTTGCTCTATCTTCATCTTTCTGAGGATCTTTTAAATCTTCCATCTTAACAGCTCTTGCTTCTTCAATTTCCTCCTCTGTTCTTCTTTTTATAAAAACAGGTTTACCTCTCCAAAGAACTGTAATTGATTTGCCTGGTTCAACAGAACTTACATCAACTTCTGTACTTGCAAGTGCCTTTACTGATGCATCAGGGTTCATTTGATCAACTAAAGGCCAAATCACGGCACCAACACCGACGGCACCAACCGCATATGAAGCAGTAAATAAAAATTCTCTTCTTTTAGTTTTTTTTTCAGACATTTGTTAAATTTTCTTTATTGTTATCTAATATATGATTTCATATAAGAAAAAAGATTTTTTTCTAGAGAAACAATGACACACAAACCTATTCAATTAAGAGCCAAAATAGCTTTATATGAGCCAGATATACCACAAAATACAGCTGCAATTATTAGAACTTGCTCCTGTCTTGGTGCTGATTTAGAGATTATTGAACCTTGTGGATTCTTATTTAGCGATAAAAGATTTAAAAGAGTAGTTATGGATTATATGGAAAAAAAAATGATCAAATTTTATTCAAATTATAAAGAATTTTTTGAAGCAAAAAAGAATCAAAGGGTAATATTAATGACAACGAAAGGTTCTTTGTCATATACTTCATTTAAATTTAAAATTGATGATACAATTTTATTTGGAAGAGAAAGTGCTGGTGTTCCAGAAAAAATTCATAATTTAGTTAATGAAAGATTAAAAATACCAATGATGAATAATAAAAGATCCTTAAACATTGCCTCATCAGTCGCTATAATTCTTTCAGAAAGTTTAAGGCAAAATAAATTTGTTAATCATGGATAAAGAAATTCAAAAAAAACTTGTTCGAAATTGGTTCAAAATATTACAAGATATGATTTGTACCGATATCGAAAATCTAGAAAATAATTCTACTAAATTTATATCAAATAGTTGGAACAGAAATTTATTAAAAGATGAAGGGGGTGGTGAATATAAAATATTAAAAAATGGAAAAATATTTGAAAAAGTTGGAGTAAATTTTTCTGAAGTGTATGGAAAATTTTCCAAAGAAATGAAAAAAAATATCCCTGGAGCAAAGATAGATCCAAATTTCTGGGCCTCAGGAATCTCTGTTGTAATGCACATGAAAAATCCACACATTCCAGCAATGCATTTTAATACTAGATACATTTACACAACATTTGGTTGGTTTGGTGGTGGAGTAGATATAACACCTTGTATTACAGATGAAAAAGAAAAAAAATGGTTTCATAGCGAATTAAAAAAAACCTGCGATAGTCATAACAAAAATTATTACAAAAAGTATAAAAAGTGGTGTGATGAATATTTTTACCTGCCACATAGAAAAGAAAAAAGAGGAATTGGTGGAATTTTTTTTGATTATAAAAAAGATAATTGGGAAAAAGACTTTACATTTATAAGAAATTTAGGTCTAACTTTTAAAAAAATTTTTAATTCTATTATAAATAAAAAACTTAAAAAAAAATGGAACATAAAAGATAAAGAATTACAATATATCAAAAGAGGAAGATATGCTGAGTTTAATTTACTCTATGATAGAGGAACAAAGTTTGGACTTCAAACTGGTGGTAATGTTGAGGGAATTTTGATGTCATTACCTCCGATTGCTAAATGGAAATAATATGGAAAAAAAACCAATAACTGTTGATGGTTTAAAAAAATTAAAAGAAGAATTAATTTTTTTAAAAGAAAAAAAACGACCAGAAATAACGACTGCAATTTCTGAAGCAAGATCCCATGGAGATTTAAAAGAAAATGCAGAATATCACGCTGCTAAAGAAGAACAATCCCACTGCGAAGGAAGAATACAACAAATAAATGATACGGTTGCTAGAGCCAATGTAATTGACATAACTAAAATATCTAATGAAGGTAAAGTTATTTTTGGTTCAACTGTATTTCTTAATAATTTAGATACAAAAGAAAAAATTAACTACAAAATTGTTGGTAAAGATGAGGCGGATTTAAAAAATAAATTAATATATTTTCAATCTCCGATTGGAAAAGGATTAATAGGTAAAAATAAAAGTGATTTAGTAGAGATATCTACCCCAGCTGGAATAAAAAATTTTGAAATACTAGACGTAAAATATATCTAATTATTTATAATTTTTTGAACTTCTTTTTCAGAAATTTCAAAATCATTTTCTATCCATTTTTCTTCGATCTTTTTCAATTTAATACCCAAATCTTTTCCCTCTAAAATATTATATTTTTCCATCAAATCAATTGCTCTTAGAGGTAGTATTGGTAATTCTTTATCTTTAAAAAAATCCATCATTTCTATTAATTTTTTATCTATCTTTTTTGATCTAAAAATTTGAAATTGAAGCAAGTCTATTAATGATTGTTTTCCATTAAAATATAAAATTTTTTTTAGATTTTTTTTAGAAAAAATTTTTTCATTTCTTTTTGATGAAAAAAAGTTTTTTAAAAATAAAAGTCTTTTTTTATCTTTTTTAGAAAGACTAAATTTATATATAAAATAATCAGTATTATCTGTGTCATTAACAACCATTAATGAAATTAAAAAAATAAAATCTACATTATTAATATTTTCTCTAGCAAATTTATTTAAATTTTTAAAAATATTAATATTTTTAAATTGTGGAAAAATTAAACTAATAATTTCTACACAATACCTATCTTTTACTAATTTAATAAGATTTCCTGATTTAACTATTTTTTTAAATTCATCTAATAATCTTTCTGAAGAAATTTTAGAAATTCCTTCTAAATTTTGTTTAATTATTTTAATAACTTTAATGTCATGATTTTTTTTACTATAATTAAGAAAAAATCTAACATATCTCAAAACTCTAAGATAATCTTCTTTAATTCTTTTTTCTGAATCACCAATAAATTTTATTTCTCCATTTTCTAAATCCTTTTTTCCATCAAATGGATCAAATAAATCTCCATTAATATCAGCATAAATAGAGTTAATTGAAAAATCCCTTCTTAATGCATCTTCGTGCCAATCAGTAGTAAATTTAACCTTTGCATGTCTGCCATCTGTTAAAATATCTTTTCTTAATGATGTTACTTCAAATTTATTTTGATTAATGTTTACAGTAATTGTTCCATGTTCAATTCCCGTTTCATAAAATTTAATATCATTTTTTTTTAAAACATTAATCACTTCTAATGGAGTTAAATTTACAGCGAGATCAATATCTTCAACTTTTTCGTGATTTAAAATTTTTCTTACACATCCTCCAACATATCTAATTTCACTATTTTCTGAATAGTTTTCTATTACTCTAAACAAATTTTTAATTGCTATATTTTTTTGTAATTCTTTAAATGAAGATAATTGATTACCTTTATAGTTATAATTATAAAAAATTTTATTTATTAAATCAAACATATCTGGCTGGGGCGCTAGGATTCGAACCTAGGATGCAGGTACCAAAAACCCGTGCCTTACCACTTGGCTACGCCCCAAAATTAAGTTCATATAACACAAAATTATAAATTTATATAGTTTTTGATTTAATGAACCAATAATTACTATATTGTTTCTTAAATATTCTAATAGCAACATCAAGAACCTTTTTAGATTTAAAATAAGCAACTAATGTTGAACCTGATCCAGTCATTCTTACAAAAAAAACACCTGGTAGAGCTAATAAAAATTTTTTCAAAATTTGAATTTTTGGATATTTTTTTAAAACAATTTCTTCTAAATCATTTTTGGAGTTGATTAGATATTTTTTAGTAAAAAAAAAATTATTTTTATATTTATATTTTTGTTTAGAATAATTTTTAACTTTCGAGTAAATAAATTTTGTAGAACAACCAACGTTTGGCTTTACTAATAAAACATTAATTTTTGTTTTAAATTTAACTCTTTTGATACTCTTATTTTTAAATAAAATTGTATTTTTTTTTTTAAGCCCTAAAACAACATCTGCTCCTATAAAATAAGCTATTTTGTTAATTTCTTTTTTAGTAATTTTAATAATTTTTTTTTGAGAAAAATATTTTAAAATACTTGCGGCGTTCATTGAGCCACCACCCATACCAGATTTTTGTGGTATATTTTTTATAATTTTTATTTCGAACTTCTTTTTTTTTAATAATTTTTTTTTCTCTAATATTTTTAAAAGGTTACTTATAGTATTAATTTTACTAATTCCTTTTGAAAATTGACCAGTAAAAAAAATACTATGTTTTTTATTTTTTGTTCTTCTAATATAGATTTTATCACTAAGATTAATAAATGTAATTAAGCTTTCAATTTTATGATAATTATTAGACAAACGTTTAATCACATTAAGAGATAAATTAATTTTTGCAAAAGAATTAATTTTATCAAATTTCATGTCTTAAACTTTATTTGGCCCTTTTAATAATTTTAGATAAATATTTTTTTTCATTTCATCTTTAGTATTTTCAAAAGTTAATACATTTTCCCAAAAATAATTTGCTTGTATTTTTCTTCCTAACTTCCAAAGTACATCTCCATAATGATCATTTACGATTGGATCGTTTGGCATTAACTTAACTGCTCGTTTTAAAAAAATTTCAGCATTTATATAATCTTTAGTTAAATAATATGCCCAACCTACTGAATCTATAATATAGGGATCATTACCATTTTCTTTGTTCGCCTTTTCCAGCATTTGAATAGCCACGTTAATTTTATAATCTCTTTCCAGCCATGAATAAGCTAAATAATTTAATGTATACGGATCATCGTTAATTTCTAAAGACTTTAAAAAATCTTGATCAGCTTTTTGGTTTTTTCCCAGTCTTTCATAGCTTCCTCCTCTTCGATAAAGTATATCTGCATATAGTAAAGAATTCTGCTCTATATTTAGTAAAATTTCTGAATAATATTTTATTGACATTTCATATTTTTCAAAATTTTTTGCAGTATTTGCCATATCAAAAACAGTTCTTAATGAAGGTGATTTAATTTTATTAAATTTAGAATTTATAAAATTAAATGAATCTTTTAAATTATTTTTATTTTTAATAATTTCAGCCTTTTTTTTAAATTTATACCAATTATAAATTGGAGTATTATTATCAAAAGTATCTAAAAAAAATTCAGATAATTTAAAATTTTTAATTGTGAAATAATTTTCAGCAAACAAAGATGAATTAAATATAAATTTTGGGTTTAAATAATTAGAAATTTTTAAATAGAAATTAGATTTTTTTAAATCACCTTCTGTTGAATATAAATTGGCTATTAGGTAAAAAAATTCACTAATAACGTCTTTAGGATTTTTACAGGAAAAAATTTCTTGAAAATTATTAAATTTTTTTTTATCTATCCAATCTTTGGTTTGTGCTGCTAATAAAGAGCTATTTAAAATATCAATTTTTTTAGATAAATTTTTTGCTTCTTCTACTTTTCCTTGGCTAATTAAAAAATTAATGTGAAAAAATAAATATCTTGAATAATCTCCTTTATTTGGATTGGTTACATTGTCAAAAATTGCCTCAGTATTTGTGCTATCTAAATAACAGCTTTGGAAGGCATTATTAATAACTGTTAAATGTCCAAAATTATTATCTGATTTTATATTAATTTTATTATGATAAAAAAGATAAGCATATTCTTCGAGAGTGCTTAAAATAACATGTTGAATTTTATTTTCTTGTTTGTAATTTTTTATTTTATTTACATAAAAAAAATTTTTTTTATAATTTTTTTTATGTAAATTACTTATTGCAAGCAACAAATTCATTTCATAAGATTCATTAATTTTATTATCTTCTATTATTTTTGATTCATTTATTGCTTTTTTTATCTTTCCTTCTAATACCAATGAAATTAAGTATTTTCTTACATAGTCTTTATTAGATTCTTTTAAAAGTCTTGAAGGTTCAAAAAAATTTAAATATTTACGATTTTGATTATTATCATAAGAAATTAATGCTGAAAAATAATTGGCTACATTTTTTTTATCAAAAGATTTAGGTGAATTTTGAGAATAAGCATTATTTTGACAAATAATAATTAAACAAAAGAAGATAATTCTAAAAAAATTTGTTATCATTTGTATATTCTATGATTAAAAAAACTATAAATCAAAATGACATTTTAAACATAGAATTATTAAATACACTTAATTATAATTACATTTTCAATAAAGCGCCAATAAATAGATATAAAATTAAACAAAACTTAAAAACTCTTGCTGATAATCTAAAAAATTTAAAAAATAAAATTAATACAATTCAGAATTGTGAATTAAGAAAAAATGCCCATCAAATTGTATTTGAAGATGGAAGAATTGACAGTAAAATAATGCTGATTGGTGACAGCCCTGGAAATTTAGATGAAGAAAAAGGAAAACCTTTTATGGGTCAAGAAGGAGCTCTTTTAGAGAAAATGCTATTTGCAATTAATATTAAAAAAATAAATATATATTTGACAAATGTTTTTAAATTTAAATTATTAAAAGAAAGAAAACCAACTTTATTAGAAATTAAAAGATATGCTAATTTTCTTAAAGAACAAATTTCTATTATAAATCCAAAAATTTTGATCTTAATGGGTAGTACAGCTATGCAGGCTATTTTTAATGAAAGTGAAAAAATTTCACTTGAAAGAGGACAGTGGAAAAAATTAAAATTAAATGAAAATGAAATAAATGTTATTATTACATTTCACCCTGCTTATTTAATACAAAAACCAGATCAAAAAAAATTATCATGGATTGATTTAAAACTTATAAAAAATAAAATTTTTGATTTAAATCTTAATTTATGAAAATAATTGCAGGAGTCGATGAGGTAGGTAGAGGTAGTCTTATTGGTCCAGTTTATGCTGCCGCAGTTATTCTAAATAAAAAAATTGACACCAATTTATTAAAAGACTCAAAACTACTTACAAAACAAAAAAGAGATAAAATTAACCTATATATAAAAAAAAATTCTTTATGGTCAATTGGCAAAGCTTCAGTTGGAGAAATTGAAAAATTAAATATTTTGCATGCAAGTTTATTAGCAATGAAAAGAGCAATTAAAAAACTCAAAAAAAAACCAAACCTTGTGCTTATTGATGGTAATAAATTACCTAGTTTAAAAAATTATAATTTAAAATATGTAATAAAAGGAGATCAAAAAATTCCTTCAATATCAGCTGCCTCTATAATTGCTAAAACCGCTAGAGATGAGTTTATAACCAAGCTTTCAAAAAAATTTAAAAGATATAGTTGGGAAACTAATTTTGGCTATGGAACAAAAAAACACTTAAAAGCCTTAAAAAAATTTGGACCCACAAAACATCACAGAAGAACTTTCTCTCCTATCCACAAGATCTAGTTGCTTTAAAAAATTTTCACACCAAAGAAATCTAATTAATTCAATCTGAGGTTGACCACTGAATCTAATTGGAGTCTAATATTTTTTTATAAATGGAAAATAAATTTAAAAACAAAATTATTAATGGAGATAGTATTGAGGAATTAAAAAAAATTCCTAACGAAACTTTTGATCTTATTTTTGCTGACCCTCCTTACAATCTTCAATTAAAAAATAAATTAACAAGACCTGATAGATCTAAAGTTAGTGCTGTAGATGATAAATGGGATAAATTTGATAGTTTTAAAAAATACGACAAATTTACTGGTTCATGGTTAAAAGAGTGCAAAAGAATTTTAAAAAAAAATGGTGCTATATGGGTAATAGGAAGTTATCATAATGTTTTTAGATTAGGAACAACTTTACAAAATTTCGGTTTTTGGATTTTAAATGATGTCATTTGGAATAAAAATAATCCTATGCCAAATTTTAGAGGAACAAGATTTACTAATGCTCATGAAACATTAATTTGGGCATCTAAAGATGAAAAATCTAAATATACTTTTAATTATCAATCGCTGAAATGTTTAAATGATGACCTTCAAATGAGATCGAATTGGAATCTTCCAATTTGTAATGGGCGTGAAAGATTAAAAAAAAATGGTAAAAAAATTCATTCTACTCAAAAACCAGAATCTTTATTGCACAGAGTTTTATTGGCATCTTCAAATAAAGGTGATTTAGTTTTAGATCCTTTTCTTGGGTCTGGAACTACTGCTGCTGTTGCAAAAAAACTAGGAAGAAATTATTATGGTATTGAAAGAGAAAAAAAGTATTTTAGTGCAGCTAAACAAAGATTAAAAAATACAAAAATAATTAAAGATAACTTTTTAGACACTTTAAAAAATAATAGACTAAAACCAAGAATTCCATTTGGATCATTAGTTGAACTTGGAATAATAAAGCCAGGTACTAATATATTCGATCAAAAGAAAAAAATAAACGCAACAATTATGGTTGATGGAAGCATTAAATATCAACAATCAGAAGGTTCAATTCACAAAGTTGCAGCACAAATACTTGGTACGGAGAGCTGCAACGGGTGGATGTATTGGCACTATAGTATTAATGGCACCATATTACCCATTAATAACTTGAGACAACGATTAATTTCAAATAATTAATAAAATTAAATCTAGTGTGACTATTTCAAAGCAAATTTTATAGATTAAGTTTAATAATTTTTATTTAATCGTTTTTTCTTTAAGATAATCATATTTTTGCATTATCTTTTCAAAAGATCCATTATCAATTATTTTTCCATCTTCCATTACATAAATTGAGTCACAATATTTAACTGTGTTGTTTCTATGTGAAATAATAATTAAAGTTTTATCTTTTTTGTTTTCATAAATTTCTTCTAAAATTTTATTTTCATTATAAATATCTAATGCACTAGTTGCTTCATCAAAAATCATTACTTTTGGTTTATTATATAAAGCTCTGGCAATTCCAATTCTTTGTTTTTCCCCTCCTGACAATCTTGTTCCTCTATCACCAACTAATGTTTCTAGTTTTTTTGGAAGTGAGTTAATAAGATTTTTCAGTTGAGATTTCTCTATTACTTCAGAAAGTAGTTTTTCATCAATTTTTTCTTTATCTATTCCAAATGTAATATTATTTCTTATAGAATCGTCTAATAAATAAATATCTTGAGGTACATACCCAATTTGTTTCTGCCAAGAAATCTTGTCCTTATTAATATTTTTTCCATCTATTAAGATCTCACCACTGTTTGGCTCCAATAATCCTGTAATTATATCAACAAGTGTGCTTTTTCCAGATCCCGATTTTCCTATTAAGCCAACACTTTTACCTTTAACTATATCAATATTAATATTATTAACAGTTACTTTTTTTTCTACTTTTTTTTCTACTTCATAGTTAAATGAAATATTTTTTAACTTTATATCGTTATTAAATACTTTGATTTTACTTGAATCATCTTTATAAATCTTATCTAATTTTTCCTTTATAAGAGGTGTGCTTGCATTTTTTATTAAGTCTACAACATAATCAATTGAATAGTCTCTAATACGAATTTTTGTTAAAGAAGAAGTAACAGCATTAAATGCAGGTATAAATCTCACTAAAGAAATTGCTAACAAAGAAATTGCAGGTAAAATACCATCCAAGGATCTTCCCATCATAGCTAATACTGCACAAGTACTAGTAATTGCTATTAAAGCGGATACCTCTAGGAAAAGCCTTGGCATCGATGAAACTATAGTACTAAAAAGACCTATTTTTGCTATAATTAAATTTGTATTAAAAAATTTTTCTATAAAAAATTTTTCTCTGTGCAAAATTTTAGTTTCTTTGATTCCTCCAAAACTTTGATTTGTTAATTTTATTCTTTCTCCAGATTTTTTTACTAAAATTTCACCTTTCTCTTTTAAAATTCTTCTATAAAAAAAATAAAATATTAAAACAGGAAAACCTAAAAACAATATAGAAAATATTGAAATAAATGGATCTGTAAAAATAAGCAGAAAAAAAATACCAGATATAACTAATATCTCCCTTATCATAACAAGATAAGATGTGATAACTAAAAATATATTTGGAATATCACTTTCTATAGTCCTAACATATATTGCGGGATTCATGTTCAAATGTTTTATGTATGGGGACACAATATAATATTTAAAAATTTTATTTGTTATCGACATTTCTAATTGCATAACAAGTTTACTTTGGAAAAAAATTAATAAAAAGAAGTATACATTTTTAATTATAAATATTCCTGCTAATGTAAATGATGCAAATATAATGAAATTATTTTGATCAGTTTGATAAATTAAATCTCTAGGAATAAAAGTTGGTAATTTGGAAACTAAAAAATCAAAATCTGTTATCAACATTACAAATACAGGTATCGATCCAATGCTTACAATTTCAAATAATGTTGAAAATAAACTGCCAAAAAAAATTAAAAATATCTTAAATAATTCTTTACCGGTAAAAATAATTTTTAAATTTTTGTGAATCATAATAAAATTTTAATTTTGAGAAAAATTTTTTTGTCTACTTGTTAGCCAAAAGTTTTTTTTACTAATAACTCTAATAAATTTTTTAGCAGCTTCTCCCTTACCAAAAATAAATTTTTTCTTATTCTTTGGTTTTTTAATTTTTTGAATTATTTTTAAAATTTTTTTTTCCTTAAATTTAAGATTTGAAATAGATCGATTATCTGTTCTATTCTTTTGCCTTTCACCTAAGTTAATTGTTTTAATTCCATAAACTGGAGCTTCTCTTATACCGGAACTTGAATTGCCAATAATAAATTCAGAATTTTTAAGCAGTGTCAAATAATACTCAAATCTTAAAGATGGTAATATTTTTACATTTTTAAATTTTTTTAATTTGTTTATAAATTTTAATACAATGTTAGAAAAAGTGTCATTATTTGGAAGAATAATAACATAATTTTTTAATGATCTGGTTATGACTTTATAAAGAACTTTACATTGGTATTTTATATTCTCTTTTTTTAAGGTAGTTACAGGATGAAATAAAAAAATACCATACTGATCATACTTTATATTATATCTTTTTTTTACCTCATGTTGTGATGGGAGATTTTTTCCGATCATTATATCTACTTCTGGTGACCCAATAACATAAATATTTTTACTAATCTCTCCCATTCTTTTTAAAATATTTTTAGCTTTCAGATTCGACACAAAATGAATATGCGCTAGCTTAGTAGTGGCATGTCTTATTGACTCATCCACAGTGCCAGAAACTTCCCCACCTTCTATATGAGAGGTCAAAATATTATTTAAATTACAATGAATGGTTGCTGCTAATGTTTCTACTCTATCCCCATGAATTACGACAAGATCAGGATTAATTTTTTTTATTACTTTCCCAAAATATTTGATAGTTTTTGCAAGCACAATATCCATATTGTCATATTTATTATAGTTATTAATTTTATAAATATCATTACCTTTAAAATCTTTTTCAATTTGAATATATGTAGATCCATATTTTTTTTTAAGATGCATTCCTGTTATTATTATTATTGCATGAAATTTCTTATTATTGTTAATTGCTGTAATAAGTGGTTTTAGTTTTCCATAATCAGCTCTTGTTCCTGTTAAAAAAACAATTTTTTTTTTTAATTTAAATGTCATTTTTTTTTATAAAATTATCTTTTAAAATAAATTTTTTTGCTTTTTTTGCTAAAATTTTATAAAACTGACTTGCTTGAAAAAAACCTGTTCCAGGTCTTTTTACCCATATATTTTTTTCAGAAAGTATTTCTCCTCTCATTATATTTTTTATTGATACCACAGAAGAAAAAGCAAACTTAGCTGTTTTTTTTTCGATTTTTGAAATTAATCTTTTATTTCCATTTGAATGGAAAATTTGAGTTGCTGATTCAGATAAAAATTTTAACTCATTGGGATCCATTGAACATATTATATCTGGCCCAGATCTTTTTTTTGAATCAGTAAAATGTTTTTCAATAATCAAAGCTCCTTTAGACATTGCAGATATTGCGGGTATTACTCCTGTGGCATGATCTGAATAGCCAATTATTATATTTGGAAATTTTTTTTTTAATATATTAATAAAATCTAAATTAAGTTTTTTGATACTAGCAGGATATTCACTTATACAATGTAAAAGAGCAAATTTTGCCTTTAATTTTTTTAAAACATTTACTGATCTTTTTATTGATTTCATATCATTCATGCCTGTACTTAAAATTATAGGTTTTTTAAAATTTGCTATTTTTTTTATTAACGGAATATTGTTGCATTCACCTGATCCAATCTTAAAAGCTTTAATATTAATTTTATTTAATTGTTTCGCTGCCTCCAAAGAGAAAGGTGTACTTAAATATATTAATTTTTTATTTTCTACATAAATTTTTAATTTTTTTTCATCATTAAATGACATTAAAGTTTTTTTTATAACATCATAAATAGAAGTATTTGCATTTGCAGGTTTAATTTTTTTTGCTTCGGGTATCATTTCCATATCTAAAATATGTCTTTGATTTTTAATTGCATCAGCCCCTGCTTTATGAGCCAAATCTACCATTTTTTTTGCTAACTTTAGTGAACCATTATGATTAATTCCTAATTCACAAATAATAAATGGTTTAAACTTATTACCAATTTTTTTGTTTCCTATTTTCAAAATACTATTCATAAATTTATTTAATTAATGAAATTATAACCTAAGATGTTAATAGTGGCGAAATAATAGCATAGTTTTCTTTACTGTTCATAAATTGAACAGTATTCTGTTTATAATAAAAATTATGGACAAAAAAGAAAATTATTTAGATATTTTAAGATCAATAGAAAAAATGCCTAATCTTACACAAAGAAAAATGGCATTAAAACTAGGATTTAGCTTAGGAAAACTAAGCTATTGTCTAAAAAGTCTTCAAGAAAAAGGGTTAATTAAAATGAAAAACTTTAAAAAAAGTCAAAATAAAATTAAATATATATACAAATTAACTCCTTATGGAATTACAGAAAAAACTAAACTTACAGTAAATTTTATGAAAAAAAAAATGAAAGAATATGAAGAGCTAAAAAAAGATGTTGGAAAAAGTTAATATATAAAATTGTGGTAGATAAAAATATCAAATATAATTAAACAAAAAATTCAATTTGAAAAATATAACTTACACACTATAAACTATAATTTTTTAAAATAGATATTATTATGCAAACAGAAAATAAATTTGGCTTACCTTCAAAAATTAAGTATTGTGTCAAATGTAATGTAATTAATCAAAGACCAACATCAACAAATGAATATTTGCATGATAAACTTACTAAACAAATTCCAATTGATTTTGATAAGGATAATATTTGTCATGCTTGTAATTCTGTTGAAAAAAAATGGAATGGTGAAATTGATTGGAAAGAAAGAGAAAAAGAATTAATTGATCTTTGTAATAAATATAAAAATTTTAAAGGACCTTACAATTGTATTGTTGGGGGAAGCGGAGGGAAAGATAGCTCATTTCAATCTCATATACTAAAATATAAATACGGCATGAAACCATTGACGGTTACATGGGCTCCACATATTTATACAGATATTGGATGGAAAAATCATAGAAGATGGATTGATATTGGTGGTTTTGATAATTATTTATTTACTCCTAATGGTAAAGTACATAGACATTTAACTAGAAGAGCTTTAATAAATATCCTTCATCCTTTCCAACCTTTTATATTGGGCCAAAAAAGCTTTATACCACAAATGGCTCACTTATTTAAAATTCCATTAATATTTTATGGAGAAACACCATCAGATTATGGAACTAAATTAGGTAATTCAAAACAATTTTCAAATAACATTAAAGACTCACACCCAGGTTTTACTTTAGATCCTGTTTCCTCAATTAAAACTGAAGATATTAAATTAGGAGGAGATCCTATTTCTTATCATCTTGATCAAGGATTTTCCTTGGATGATTTTCAGCCTTATTTACCACTAGATATAAATAAAATTAATGAATTAAAAATTGAAACAAGATTTTTAGGTTATTATTTAAAATGGGTCCCTCAGGAAAATTTTTATTATGCTGTAGAGAATACTGGATTTGAAGTGAATGATAAAAGAATAGACGGAACTTATCAAAAATATCAAAGTATAGATGATAAAACCGATGGCTTCTTTTACTATACAGCTTATATAAAATTTGGCTGTGGAAGAACCATGTATGACTCTTCACAAGAAGTTAGAAATGGACATATAACAAAAGAAGAAGGTCTTGGATTAATAAAACAATTTGATGGGGAGTTTCCAAAAACGTATGAAAAAGAATTTTTAGATTATGTATCAATGACTAGAGAAGAATTTGACAATCTTTGTGATCAATTTAGGCCAGAACATATTTGGGAAAAAAAACCAAATAGATGGGAATTAAAAAAAACACCATGGGAATATTTTGAAAAAAATATAAAATAATTTGATCAAAAGAATAATAGCAAGACTAGATATTAAAAATAATTTTTTAGTAAAGGGAATGCACCTTGAGGGTCTAAGAATACTTGGATATCCAGAACTGTTTTCAAAAAAATATTTTGATGAAAACATTGATGAAATTATTTTTCAAGATGTGGTTGCTAGCTTATATAAAAGAAACCAATTAAGTGTTTTAACAAATAAAATTTCAAACAATGTATTTGTACCAATAACCGTTGGAGGTGGCATAAGAAATATAAATGATATTAAAGAAATTTTAGTAAATGGCGCAGATAGGGTTTCAATAAATACAGCAGCGATTCATGATAAAAAATTTTTAATTAATGCTGTAAAAGTTTTTGGCTCATCAACTATTTGTATAACAATTGAAACATTAAAGATTAATAACTCTTATAAAATTTATACTGATAGTGGGAGAACAGAAACAAATATTGATACCTTTGAATGGATTAAAGAAGTACAGGATTTGGGGGTTGGTGAAATTATCTTAACTTCTATAAACAATGAAGGAACTGGAAAAGGATTTGATATTAATTTATATGAGAAAGCCTCAAAAATTTGCAAAATACCATTGTTAGCTCATGGTGGGACAAAAAATCCAAACGATGTATATAATGTTTTTTCGAATACAGCAGTAGATGGAGTAATCATAGCTTCAGCTTTTCACTTTAATTACTATAAAGAATTATTAGATAAAAAAAAGATCCCCCTTAGTGGAAGCACTAGTTTTTTAAACGATAAAAATGACCACTCAATATTATTTGGAATTAAAAATCTTAAAGAGTATTTAAAATCAAAAAAAATAGAAATTAGATGAAATGAAAAAACCTATAGCTGGCATAATTAATATATCTATCAATAACATTCTTAGTATTAAAAGAGCTTTAGAATTTATAGGATTTGAAGTGATTGTTATAAACGAAGATCAAAATATAGATCATATAAATTTAGTAGTTTTGCCTGGTGTTGGTGCGTTTAACAAAGCAATGAAAACACTTAATGAAACAAATCTTGTTAAAACAATTAATAAATCTTTAGATAAAAATAAAAATTTCTTAGGAATATGTCTTGGAATGCAGCTCTTATTTCAAGAAAGTGATGAGTTTATGGTTACAAAAGGCATTGGCTTTTTTGATGGAAAAATTGAAAGCTTTAGTAATTATGATGTTCATAAAAAAACTTTTATAGGATGGAATAAAATAAAATTTAAAGAAAATTTTTTTGAAGAAAAAGATCAACTAAATTTAATACAAAATAAACCATTTTATTTTATTCATTCACATTTTGCTAATTGCAAAAACGACAATATTATAAGTGGCAGTTCTTTCAATGGTAAACTCAATTTTGCAAGTGCTATAAAAAAAAATAAAGTAATTGCTTTTCAATTCCACCCTGAAAAAAGTGGTCAAGATGGGTTAAGTTTGCTCAGAGCTATAACAAAAAATATATTTGTGTAAATGAAAAAAAAATATTTAACTTTGTTTATTCCTGATTTACAATTATTCCATCAAGGAATAAGTGCAAATAAATTTTTAATAGAAAAACTAAGTGAAAAATTTGAAAAAATATTTATTATAAATGCTAAAAATTTACATTTTTTTCCTAATAAAAAGGACATTTACAACAAAAAAGACTTTTTCATTAATAAAAAAAATTCTACAGTAAGCATCATTAATCAAGAATTTAAATTACCAAAAAATGTAGAATTTTTTTATCCATTAAGCGTAAAAGATTTCAAAAATTTTGTGATTAATAAAGACTTAATTGCAATAAATTTATTTGGCAGATCTTTTAATGAGATAAAAATTCATTTTTTATTAAAGTATTTTAAAATTAAACAAGTTCAAATATCTAATGTTGGAAATATTCAATATCCAATAAATCCTTTAAAAAAAATATCAATAAAGCCTTGGCTTTATAAATGGCAGCATGATTTTGGACATAAATTTACTGTACTTTTAAGTAGCATAGGTTTGGTTGCCAAAATAGATATTAAATTTACTTCTAATAAAGAAATTTATCATGCATTAAAAAAAAATTTAAAAAGTTTAATATTTAAAAAATTAAACCTTCTTTATTGTAAAGAACATATCCTTGTAAATAGTAGAACATATGATTTTATTACTTCAAACAAACCTGTAATTAAAGAAAAAAAAATAATTTTATTAGATAACTCATTTAAAAATGAAGAATTAGTTGCTATGGGCACTAAATTAAAAAAAAAAGATTTTAAGGAGTATTATCTTAAAATGAATAAACTTTTAGATTATTTTTCTAAAACCTATAAAAAAGAAGTTACTATTTGCCTGCATCCAAAGGATAATTTAAATCAAAAAAAAAAAATTTATAAAAAATATAAAGTTGTCAAATATGCCACTAAAGAAAATATTTATAAAGCTTTCTTAGTTATTACTACTGATACTTCTGCAATTGTAGATGCTATATTTTTAAAAAAAAAAATTATTATAATAACTTCTAAAACTTTGGACAAAAATCAAATAAATGGAGCACTTTATTATCACAAAAAAGCTGGAATTATAAAAATCAATTTAGAAAATGATCAAATAGAAAGAAAGGTTAAACTTTTAAATCAACTCAATAAAGCAAAAAAAAATTATTCTACCTATATTAATAAATATATTGCTACTGATGGAAAAAATATTGGATACGAAAAAATTATAAAAATTATAAAAAAGAGATTTTTTTAAGAAATATTTTAAATTATTTAATATGATACTAATTACTTCATCTCATCTGCGTGAGCGTCTTTAGATAGGTCTATTGATTTTGCATGAAAAACAAAATCTTTTCCACTATCTCTTGGGTCAGCATTTGGTGCTGGCATATATTTTTCTAAAAACTCTTGTTTTAATTCTTTATAAATTTTTTCACCTTCTTTATCTTCTTTTTCTGCTTTTTTAATATCGTTCCACCTATTTCTTGGAAATTTTACATACATATTAAATGTTCTTATTACTTCTTTAATCTCTTGTGGAGTATATTGTGGCATATTAATTTGCGTATCATCTGTTGTTACGCATTTTGTTATTGTTTCTGGTTTAATTAACCCTAAATCTTCACAGGTTTTTCTTAAAGGTGTTCCATGAAAAGGAACAAATGTAAATATATTTTGATTGTCTGACTCAATATGTCGATTAAGTTCTATAGTATCAAATGCTAACTTTTTTGTTTCATAAGGAAAGCCTGTAATATTATTGACACTAAACTTTACTCCATACTTATGTGGAACCTTAAGAGCTTTCACAATATCTTCATTTTTCCATAGTCTCCCAAGAACTTTTAATCGAAAATCTTCATTTCCGTGTTCAACTCCAAAAGAAATTCTATCAAGACCTACTTCTGATAATTTTTTTATATTGTAGTCATTTACTGTTTCTGGTCTTGTTTCTATCCAAAATGGCAACTTAATCTCTGAGTATACTTCACAAAACTCTTCAAATTCTTTCTTGCTCATGGCTAAAAATGTATCGGCCCAAAAATAAAGATATTCTGCTCCTAAATTATTTTTAAAATGATGTAATTCTTTTGCCACTAAATCTAATCTTTTTTTCCTAAAAAAAGCTTTTCCAGTTTCATTTTTATAAAATCTTTCTTGATCGGGAGAGTTACAATATCTACATTTAAATGGACACCCTCTAATAGTTTCAACTGGGAACATTTTATATACAGTTCCACCCATCGGTCTGTAAAGTCTATTCTCTTCAAACAACCCAATATCAAGAATTGGATTTTCATTAACATCTACTGGATTAGATATAGAATTTTTATTAATTACCTCTCCATCCTTTTTTATCCAGCAATTAGTAAGATCAAAATAATTTTCCTTATTTTTAATTTTTTTACATAAATCAACAAGAACTTTTTCTCCTTCACCAACGCAAACTAAATCTACAAGTTTTTCTTTGCTTACAATTTCAGGGGCAAAAGTTGAAAAAACTCCACCAGCAATAACTGGAACATTATTATCTATTTTGTAATCTTGTATTTCTTTTAAAATTTGAACACCTAACTCCCACATATCTTCTGTTGCTGAAAGAGCCAATAAATCAGGTTTAAATTTATTAACTTTTTCCTTAACATCAATTTTCCAATCTGAAGTCTTTAATCTAATTCCTCTTTTTGCCATATTATAAGGAACAATTTGTAATTTTTCCATTTTACGTCCATCTGAATCCATGTCATGATCAACCGCATAATAAGTTGTGTCAAAAATTTCTACCTCATGACCTTCTTTCTTTAAAATTGCTGAAAATAAAGCAATTGCTGGAGGCAACATATTCATTCCAAAAGTATTTGGATAAATAAATAAAACTTTTATTCCTTTTTTCTTCATAAATTGTCAAAAAAATATATCTTTTTTGTCTTGAATTGCAAGTTTGTTTTAAATACTATGTTCAATTATTGAACATAGTTACTTAGATTTATCTAAATATACTTAACATATAATCATATATTGTACTCTTTAATCTATATAATCGGTTTATTAATAAATCTAAAAAAATTAAATGATTAATAACCAACATAATAAAGAAATTACGTTAGGGCTTATTGCTGCAAGAAAAAATTCTGTAGGAGTAAAAAATAAAAATTTAATAAAAATTAAAAACCAAGAAATTACAAAAATAGCAATAAAACTTGCACTAAACTGTTCTGCTATTGATTATGTTATTTTGTCAACTGATAGTAATAAAATTTTAAACTTAATAAAAAAAAACAAAAAATTAATAAAATTAAAAAGGGCTAAAAAACTAACAAAAAATAATACACCAATGTTACCAGTAATAAAAAATGCTATTACTTATTTTGAAAAAAAAAAAAATAAAAAAGTTTCAAAGTTGGTTATTTTTGATCCTACATCGCCTTTAAGAAAAAAAAGTGATGTTGAAATGGCAATAAAAAAATTTAAGAAAAACAAACCTGATTTATTATTATCTGTAAATGATTCTGGACATAACCCTTATTTTAGTATGTTAGAAAAAAATGGAAAATACTATAGACTTTCCAAAGACCCAAAAAATAACCCAGGAGCAAGGCAGCTTGTTCCCAAAGTTTATGAGGTTAATACTATTGTCTGGATTTACTCAAGAAAAGCAATATTTTATGAAAAAAGAAGAATCCCAAAAAAAACACTAATTTTTAAAACTCCTGTAAACCGATCAATAGATATTGATACTAAAAATGATATTAATAAAATCTATTTTTATTTAAAAAAAATAAAAAAATATGAAAAATATGAAAAATAATAATAAAGAAAATTTTGATTATAAAAAAATTTTTTCAATGAAAAATAAAAAAGTTGTGATTTTTGGTGGAACTGGAAATTTAGGATTAAATTTTTCAAAAACATTATCTTCTGCAGGAGCAAAGGTTTATTTATTAGATAAGATTAAAAAAAAAATAAATGATAAAAATATCTTTTTTTCAAAGTGTAATGTTAACTCAAAAAAAAATATTGAAAATAATTTTAAAAAAATAATAAAAAAAGAAAAAAAAATTGATGTTTTAATTTATAATGTTTACTCAAAACCTATAGACTATTATCAAAATTTTGAAAAATATAAATTAAGTACTTGGGAAAAAGTAATGAAAACCAATTTAACTGGAGCTTTTTTATCATGTCAATATATCATAAATCACTTTAAACAAAAAAAAATCCCTGGGAATATAATAATTGTATTATCAACCTATGGTGTTGTAGGTCCAGACTTAAGTATTTATGAAAATTTAAAAAAACATAAAAATATTTATGGTGGAAAACATTCTTTAACTACTCCAGTTTCTTACACTTCATCCAAGAATGGATTGCTTGGATTAACAAAATACTTAGCTACTACATGTGGAAAATTTGGAATAAGAGCTAACTCTCTTACACCTGGAGGAGTTTTTGATTTTCAAGAAAAAAATTTTGTTAAAAAGTATATAAAAAAAGTTCCTCTTGCAAGAATGGCCAAATGGTCAGATTATAATGGTCCAATATTATTTTTAGCTAGTGATGCATCAAATTATATGACTGGCTCAAACTTAATAGTTGATGGTGGGTGGACGGCTTGGTAAAAAAAAAAATAAAAAAATTTCAAAATAAAGTTATTGTCATAACGGGTGCAAGCTCAGGACTGGGTCTTAATATTGCTCGAGAATTCATTAAAGAAAATGCAAAAGTTTCTTTATGTGCAAGGAGAATAAATAAACTAAAGAAAAATTTTAGTAATAAAAAAAATGTTTTTTTTAAAAAAGTTGATGTTTCTAATGAAAAAAGTATTAAAAAATTTTTAAATAGCACAGTCAAAAAATTTGGAAAAATTGATATATTAATAAACAATGCGGGCATGGCCAAAACTTCAAAAGTTGAAAATATTAGATATGAAAATCTAAAAAAAACATTTGAGGTAAATGTATTTGCCCCAGTGATTTTTTTAAGAGAGTCATTAAAAATAATGAAAAAAAAAAATTATGGTCGAATAATAAATATTTCATCTGGTGGTTCTGTTAATTGTGCTGAATCTTTTTTTTCATATAGCTCATCTAAATCAGCTTTAAACACCTTAGCAAAAACTGTTGCCAAAGAAATAAAGAATTATAATATAAAAATTAATACAATGAGCCCTGGTCCATGTAGAACCGAAATGTTTCCTAAAAATAAACTATCCACTTCATTGTCAATACCAACAGTAAAATATTTATCTTCAATACCAAAAAATGGACCTTCTGGAAAATTTTTTTGGTTTATGAAAAAAATAGATATAATTCCTGATCTTTCTCATATTGATTGGTCTAACCCTAATTACGTTATAAAATAAATTAATGGAGACCAAAATTCTTTTTGTTATTTTTAAGGAAATTCAAAAAGTTTTAAATTTTAAGGTTAATAAGTATTATAAGGCTGAACTCTTAGCATTAATAAATAGATTAAATACTCTTGCTATAATTAAAAAAGCTGGGTCAGGTCATATAGGAACAAGCTTTAGTGCTATGGATATTTTCGTATGGGCAAAATTTTTTCAATTTAAAACAAACAAAAACGAATTAAAAAAAAAATCAAGAAATATTTTTTTTTCATCAAAGGGTCATGATGTTCCCGCCCTATACAGTGTATTATACTCACTTGGAATAATAGATTTTAATAAAATTACAAAATTAAGAAGAATTGGAGGTTTAGATGGACATCCTGATATCACTATACCAGGAATTGAGGCAAACACAGGTTCATTGGGCATGGGACTATCTAAAGCAAAAGGAATTTTATGGGCCAAAAAATATCTTAAGAGAAAAGGTAAAGTAGTAGTTGTTACTGGTGATGGAGAATTTCAAGAGGGTCAAATATTTGAATCTTTACAAACAATAAGTCACCAAAAATTAAATGATATAATTGTAATAATTGATCATAATAAAATTCAAAGCAGTGAATTTGTAAAAAAAATCATTGATTTAAAAAATTTAAAGACAAAAATTAAATCTTTTGGGTGGCATGTTGAAAGATGCAATGGTCATGATTTTAAAAAATTAAATAAAATTTTTAATAATTTTTCTAAAATCAAAAGTAAACCAAAACTTTTAATTGCAGATACAGTTAAAGGGAAAGGAATATCTTTTATGGAACACCCTAAGGTTATGAAAAAACAAAAAATTTACACATGGCATTCAGGTGCCCCAAATGACCAAACTTTTATTGAAGCACAAAATCAATTAGTAAAAAAAATGAAAATTAAATTTAATAAAATATCATTATCTCTACCAGAATTTACTAATATAAATAATAAAAAAAAACTTAAATTAAATAATGATATTGAAATTCACTAAATGGAAAACTTAAAAAAAAATAATTGGATAACCTACTCTTTTACAGACTGCCTAATTAAAGAAGCAAAAAATAATAAGAATATTATTGTTATAGATGCTGATCTTTCTGATGATGTAAATTTAAAAAGATTTTCTACAAAATATCCAAAAAGATTTATTCAAAATGGAATAGCTGAGCAAGATATGGTTTCTATGGCTGGTGGCTTAGCTTTAACTGGTCTACTTCCTGTTGTTAATTCTTTTGCTTCCTTTTTAACTGCTAGAGCAAATGAACAAATTTATAATAACTCTACAGAAAATACTAAAATTATATACATGTGCCTATACTCAGGTATCTTACCAGCTGGAGCAGGTAAATCACATCAAAGTTTAAGGGATATATCTCTCCTTTCAAGCATTCCAAATATGAGAATTTTTCAACCTTATAATTACTTGGAAACAAAACAGGTTTTAAAACATTGTATAAATTTTGAAAAAAATAATTGTGCAATAAGACTCGCAATTGGTCCACCACCCATAGATTCCTTAGATTTACCAAAAAAATATAGTTTTAAAAATGGTCAAGGCTCCATAATGACCAATGGATCTGATGGAATTATTTTTGCATATGGACAAACAATGATTAACCAGGCTTATAAGACCTATAAAATTTTATTGAAAGATGGCATTAAGTTAAAGGTAGTTAATATGCCGTGTATAAACTATTTTAACTTAAATTGGTTAAAAAAAACCATTGGAAGAATAAAATATTTATTTTTTTTAGAAGACCACAATATTAACGGAGGAATTTCTGATTTAATGACTTCATTTATAACTAATAATAATTTTGTAAATAATTGTATTTTTAAAAAATTTGGCCCTAATGAATTTCCTGAATGTGGAACTCCAGAAGAGGTTTTAAAATATCATAAACTAGATCATTTAAATCTTTCTTTAAAAATAAAAAAAGTACTATCAGCTAAAAAATCAAAAAATTAAAAGAAATGTTGATTTAAATAAATTTATCAAATAATAATTAAAAATAACCATCAATCTATGACAAGAAAAGCGCTCAAATTTAAAGACTTCAAATCAATATCTAAATTTTTAAAAAATTTTAATTTAAAGAGCTTTGTTAATAAAAATAAAATTCAATCTTATATGAATTTTTTTGAATTAAATTATTTACTTAAAGAAATTCAAGAGGATAAATTAAAAAATAAAAATGCGAAATATTTGATACAAGTAAAAGGCGATGAAAAAAAACCTTTAGTATATGAATTGCCTGATTTATGCAGACTACATTGGTTGGTTTGGCACGTAGAGTATTTAATACTTTAGAAATTGGATCGGGTTTTTCTACAGTGTTTATTGCTGACGCAAAATATATACTTAAAAAATACTTTGGCAAAGTTGACGACATTAGGTGTAAAAAACAATTTCATATATATTCCGTAGGTGAAGACAGACATTTTTTAAATTTAACTAAAAAAAGAATTCCTAAAAAAATTAAAAATCATATCTCTTTAATTTTTAATGAAGTTGAGACTATAAATTACCAAGGAAAATTTGCTTTGAAACATAAAAACTTACCTAATATTTCTCCCGACTTAATATATTTAGATGGTCCCTCTCAATACGCTACAAAGAAAAAATTTATGGGTTTCAGTTTTAACAATATATCAAGAGTGCCAATGTCAGCAGATATTCTTTTTTTTGAATTTTTCCTTGAGCCAGGAACTTTCATTGTAATTGATGGTAGAGGAGCAAATGCAGAATTTTTAAAAAGTTTTTTGAGGAGAAAATGGAAATATTTTTATGATAAAAAAGGTGATTGTCACTACTTTGAGTTAATTGAAAATCCTTGGGGTGAATGGAATGAAAAAAAATTAAAGTTTTGCCTACAAGATAAACTGCGTTTCTTTTAAGCTATTGACAAAAACTTAAAAATCATTAATAAAATGGTTATACTGAAATTTAGTGGGGAATAATGTGAAATTCATTAACTGTTCCTGCAACGGTAAGAATAATATTTAAGTCCGAGCGCCACTCAGTATAGACCGGTGTTGAACGATGACCAGGAAAAGTCTAGTTCTGCAATGAAAAATTAACAACGGCATTAATTTAATCATCTTCTAAAGTTTAGAAGATAATAAGGGATGGTGCAGTATGTTAATAATGATAAAAATATTTTTATTATACGTTTTTTTTAATTTTACTTTTGCAGTAGCAAAGGAAATTCCAATAATTGTTATATCTGCTGGTAAAACTCCACAGTCAAAGAGTACGGTAGGTAGCTCAGTTTCTATTATTGATAACGAAAGTATAGAAAGTTCTGGAGAATATTTTTTAGGTAATGTGCTCGATAATAGTGTACCGGGTATGAATTATTTTGAGTCAGGTGGGCATGGTACTCTTGGAGGAATTCAGTTAAGAGGATTGCCTAAAAGGTATTCAACTGTTTACATTGATGGTGTTAAAATGTCTGATCCTTCTTCAAATGATAACTCATTTTATATGACTAACATTATGAACAGTGACATTGAAAGAGTTGAAATTTTAAAAGGCTCACAAAGCTCACTATATGGTAGTGGAGCTATAGGTGGAACAATCAATATTATTACAAAAAAAGGTGGAAAAATCCCAACTAAAAATATTAATGTGTCAAGTGGATCAAACAATACTGCAAATACAAATGCTTCATTTAGTGGATCTAAAGGTAATTCTACTTATTATGTGGGCCTTACAAAATTTGATACTAATGGTGTTTCTGCAATGAACGATCGTGCTAGCGCTGCAGGAGAGAGTAACGATAATGATGGATACACTAATGAATCAATAATTACTAATTATGGTTACGATTTAGGTGATGGTCTTTCTTTTGAAGGTAGTGCTAGATACACAGACTCTAGATTGGAATATGACAGAGTTACTGCTGGCCAAACCGATAAAAATGATCTTTCAGATGATGAAGAATTAAGTTATAGTTTAAAGCTACTTAAGGATGCTGGACAATTTAAAAATTCAGTTAATTATAATAAAACACAAATAGATAGATCAGCAAAAGCATATACCAATGCATTAAGTCATTATTGGGGTTATAGAGAGGCGCTTAACTACCTTGGTGAATATAATTTTAATCTTGATCAAAGAATTGTTTACGGAGCTGATATTGAAATTGATACAGCAGAATTAAAGGATGATTGGTCTGGGAAATATGAAGAAAATCAGGAAAGAGTTTATTCTCAGTATTTTGATTATCAATTTAGACCTATGGAAAAATTATATTCAACTGTAGGATTTAGAAGAGACAACCACACTGTTGCTGGTCATTTTACAACGGGAAGAGCAACATTAGCTTATAGATTAGATAATTCATCAAAAATTAGAGGCTCCTATGGAACGGGTGTAATGTATCCATCTTTGTATCAGTATTACCTTGGAACTGTAATGACAGATACTGAATCTCTTGACCCAGAAAAAAGTAAAAGTTTTGATGTTGGCTATGAAACAGTGTTCGAAAAAATAAATTTAACTTTTGATATATCAGCATTTAAAATTACTTATAAAGATGCTCTTGAAGGTTGGAGATCAAACACAAATGAAGCAGGTAATGGTTGGTCAATAAAAAATACGACTGCGAGAGTAGAAAGTAAAGGTATTGAACTTTCAACTTTATGGAAACCAAAAGATAATTTTAACTTAAGTTTAAACTACAATTACAATGAATCATATGACGGTGCAGATTGTGAAGACCCTCACAAAGATGTTGACTCATCTGATAACCCGATAAATCTATGTATAGATCAGCAGATGATTAGGGTACCAAGGCATGAGGTAACCTCTGGACTTGGGTATAAATTTAATAAAGATTTAAGTAATAAAATTTTTGTTAAGTACTCAGGAGAGCGGAGAGATTATGGTAATACCAATAATGGTTTTAACGATGTGATCTTAGATGATTATATAACTATTAATTATCATTTAAATTATAAACTTTATAATCAATATAATTTATATCTTATTGCCAATAACTTATTTGATCAAACATATGAAGAGGCTTATCAGTACACTGGAATGGGTCAAGACGTAAGTTTTGGAATTAAAAGATCATTTTAATGATTAAATCTCCTTGTACTAATATTTGTGCAATTGATCCTAAGATTGACTTATGTGTGGGATGCAAGAGGACTATAAAAGAAATAACTAGTTGGTTTAATTTAAGTAATATGGAGAAAAAAAAAATCTTATTAAAAATACAGGATAGAAAATTTTTTATAAGCAATAACCAAAAAAAATATCAAAAGTTAAAATATTGAATTAAAATAAAAATTGTAAGATTGCAATTACTAATTTAATTTAATATAATGTGATTAATGAATTATATAAAAATATCACTAGGAATATTTGTGGCTTTAGCAGCAAGCCGATTTATTCCTCATCCTCCTAATTTTACAAGTTTACTTGCTTTAAGTTTTTATGTTCCAGCGTTATTGGGAATAAGATATATTCCTGCTTTAATAATAAGTTTTTTAATAACAGATTTATTTATTGGCTTACATGGAATAACATTATTTACTTGGGGAAGCGTAATATTAATTGGTCTTTTATCAAAAAATTTTTCTAAAAATTTATTGTCTAGAATTTCAGGGTCATTAATTGGTGCTTGTATATTTTTTATAGTCACTAATTTTGGAGTATGGTCTTTAGGATCTTATGGCTACACAGCAAATAGTTTAATACTATGTTATACTTTAGCTATACCATTTTTTGCTTATAGCTTAATTTCAACTTTTATCTTTTCAGGTATTATTGAAGTTTTTTATAAATTTCAAAATAAAAAAATTATAAAAATATAAGTTAAATTAAAAACTAATCTTATACTTACCAAGTATATCCATCCCTTTTTTAAAAGAACTGAAATCTACAATATCATCTGTTTCTAAAGTAATACTAAAAGCTTCTTCTAAATTTGACATTAGTGTCATATGGCCGATGGAATCCCATTCTGGAATATCATTATATTTTAGTTTGTCTGTAATTATTTTATCATCAACTCCTAGTCCCTCGATGAAGGCTTTTTTATATTTCAGTGAATTACTCATTTATTTTTTTTTGGACATCTTCTATAATTTTTTCTGAAGTTAGTCTATTGATTTCTTTTAAAAATTTATATGAACCACTTTTAGAATATTTATCTCCAATGCCAAGTACTAACAAAGGAGGAGAATTTTTTTTTTTTGATAAAACCTCTGAAACAGCTGACCCTAAACCACCGATAATATTATGTTCTTCTACAGTGACTACCAATTTTGCTTTTGCTGAATATTTATTAATTATACTCTCGTCTATTGGCTTTATTGTATGCATATTTACTACTGAACAATTTATATTTTTTTTTCTTAGTTGATTTGATGCTTCTAAGCATTCACTTAATATTGCTCCTGACGAAATAAACAAAATATCCTCACCTTTTTCTAAAACTATTGATTTTCCTATTTCAAATTTATAATCATCCTTATTAATAATTGGATTATTAGTTCCACCAGTTAACCTTATGTAGCAAGATTCTTCATCATTTAATGAAGCTTCTATTGCTTTTATAGTTTCAAGGGAATCTGAGGGTGATATTATTTTTATGTTTGGAATAGATCTTAATATTCCAATATCTTCTACACAACAATGAGTATATCCTAAATTTCCTAAAACTAGTCCACTTGCTAGACCAACCATGGTAATTTTTTCTTTCATGTAGCCTAAATTTACTTTTATTTGCTCACAACATCTCATTACCTGAAAAGGTGCAAAAGTTGTTGTAATCACTTTAAATTTTTCACTAGCTAAACCCGCTGCAACCCCTATCATATTTTGTTCAGCTATACCTAAATCAATATAATTATCTGGATATTGTTTTCTAAATCTATCTAGACCTGCCGAAGTAGATACATCGCAAGTCAGTACCATTAGATCATTATATTTTTTTACTAATTCTAATGTACTTAAACCAAATGCTGCTCTTGGACCAATAGATGACCACAATTTAATATTTCTTGAATTAACCTCCATAAATATTACTTAATTTCTTTCATTGCTTCATTATATAATTTTTCAGTTACTATAGCGTGATGCCAATCATTATTATTTTCGGTAAATGAAAATCCTTTTCCTTTAATAGTATTGGCCACTAGTAATTTTGGTTTTTCACTATCTTTTTTTTTATCAAAATAATTTTTTAATTTAACAATATCGTGACCATCAATTTCTTCGACATCCCATCCAAAACTCATCCATTTATTGCTTAAATCGTTTAAATTCATAATGTCAAAATTTTTTCCAGTTTGTTGAAAATTATTTTTATCAATTATTACATTTAAATTATTTAATTTAAACTTAGGTGCAGACATTGCGGCTTCCCAAACTGAACCTTCATTACATTCACCGTCACCTAAAACAACATAAACATTAAAATTTTCTTTTTTTTTTTTAGATGAAATTGACAGACCAATTCCTAATGATAGCCCCATTCCTAGAGAACCATTTGAAAAATCTATTCCTAATTTGATGTTTTTAACTGGATGCCCTGCTAAATTACTATTATCTTTTTCAAAAGTATCTAACTCTTTATTTGAAATCTTGCCTATTAAATTTAATGCAGAGTAATAAGCTAAGCATGCATGTCCTTTGCTTAAAATAAATCTGTCTCTTTCTTTGTCTTTATTTAAATTTTTCATTTTATATTTAAATAGAACTGCAATTATATCTGTCATTGAAAGAGCTCCACCAACATGAGCACTTGCAGAACCAGCTTTAAATGACATTCTTAAAATTATTTTTCTTACATCCTTACTAAAATTTTTTATATCTTTTAGTATTTGATCTTGTTCCATTACATGCCTCCATCGACACGTATTGTTTGGCCCGTCAAATATGATGATAAATCTGAAGATAAAAATAATGCTACATTGGCAATATCTTTTGTTTCACCTACTCTTGTTAAAGATGTTCTAGAAATTACATCTATTTTAATATTTTCTGGAGTGTTTTGACTCATCATATCGGTATTTACTAATCCAGGAGCAATAACATTAACCCTTATATTCATTTTTCCAACTTCTCTAGAAAGAGTTTTTGCTTGAGCAATAATAGCAGCTTTAGAGGATGAATAAGAGTTTCTTCCAATATTTCCATCTAATGCGGAAGTAGATGAAATATAAACTATACTACCTTTTTTATTTTTAACCATTGACTTCATTATATTTTGAGTAAAAACCATTTGAGAGAAAAAATTAATATCAAAAATTTTTTTTATATTCTCTAGTTTTGTCATTTGAAAAATAGAGCTATCAATAATGCCAGCATTATTGATCAAAATATCTATCCCATCGTTTTTTTCTAAAATAAATTTGGAAGCTTCTTTAGTTTTATCTATATCTTCAAAATCTATTTCTACAGGAATTATTTTATTACTGGTTTTTAAGGAAATGTCTTTTATAAAAGAAGAAAAATCTTTTTCTATTTTTCTAACACAGGCATAAACATTAGCCCCATTATTAGAAAAAACTTCTACAACTTTTTTTCCTATACCTCTATTGCAGCCAGTAACTACTGCTGTTTTATTTTTTAAAAGCATTATTGACTAATAAAATCTTCTTTAGAAAAAATATCTTTAGCTAGTGCTGGTTTAAAAATTGTTTGACCAGTTTTAGTCATAAAATTTTTAATAAAAGATTTATCTTCCCCAGCTAAACATAAGTCGCTGTGATTATTAAAATATTTTATACTAAATCCAAATTTAACAATCTCTTCCAAACTTTTTTCAAAAATATTTCCAATTTTAATATGAACATAAGGACAAACTAACACATCACCAATTGGTGTTACATACAATCTATTAACTGTTGTGCAGCCTAAAATCTTTTCGTGATTTCTGTCAAATGGATTCCAAACATTTCTTACTAAATTTTTATATTCTTTTCTAATTTTTCTAAGATATTCTCTATCTTTATCATCACAAATTATATCTTCTGCTTTTTGCCACATTCCTGCAGGAACAGCTACATTAAGTAATGTTTTATATTTTTGATTTTTTGAATAATCTAATAATTTTTTTAAATGATCGGTGTGTGCATTATAGTGACCAACTGTAATGTTTAAATAAGGGTCCATCCCATGTTTTCTGACATGTTTTAATCCTTCCATTGCTCTTCTCCATGAGTCCTTTTTTCCTCTAATTTCATCATGAATTTTTTCATCCATACTGTCTATACTAACTGAAACTCTACTAACTTTTGCTTCAGCTAGTCTTTTTGCCATAGCATCATCTAAATGGTATCCATTTGTTGTTAAATAAAGATAAAATCTTTCAGGCTTTATTGCTTCTAAAACTTCAAAAAGTTTTGTTGGTTGTAACAAAAGCTCTCCACCTTGTAAATCAAACTCAAAATAACCTAACTCATCAGCTTGGTCTGCCAATCTTTCAATAGCTCCTAAATCAAGATACTCTTTTACGTGGTCCCCTTTGGGCGAGTTTGTAAAACAATATTTACATCTAAGGTTACAAGCATTATTAAAATTTAAATCAATTCCTCTTGTTTTGGTTCCAACTTTTCCATCATTTTTTTTCACATAGTCATAAAAATCTTTTAATTTTTTAACTAATCTAGGTTTATTCAGTAATGAGGAAGCTATAGGCATAATATGAGTTTACTTTTTCAAACTATACGATTTTATTAAATCTGGCAATATTAAAGTAAATTTACCCTGACAAGCAAGGTCATTATCTACATAGCCACGTCCCTCAAAATTTGCAACTCCTCTCTTAAAAGATTTTACATATGTTTCCATTATTAATGTTTTGTTAGGGAGTATTTTTTTTGAAAATTTTAAATTTGTTGCTGAAGTTAAATATAAAATTTTATTTTTCATTTTTGGAAGTGTAACTATTGACAAAGATGACATTTGTACCAAAGATTCTATCTGGAGCATTCCAGGAACATTGGGATCCTTTTCCCAATGAACCTTAAAAAACCATTCATCTTCATTAAAGATTCTATATCCTTTAGAACTAACCCCAGGAATAATTTCTGTTGCAACATCTACGAATAGATATGGATCTCTATTCTGCTGGAACTCTAGAATATCTTTTTTATTTAAAGTTATCTTATTCAAAATGAACCACTCTACTCAATGTTTTTATAACATCATATCCATCCCAAAAAAGATCTATATTCAAACCTTTGCCAATAGGTACTATTCTATCAATTCCAAGTGGTTTGTTGTTTTCAATATACTTTTCAAAAAAAATTTTATTAAAACCAAAATAAGTAAGTGTTTGAAATTTTTTTGTAATATAATTTGTCATCTCATCAATATTATCTATATTTATTTCATAGAAATAACCCCACTTACCTCTTAAGTTTTCTAAATCTAAATATAATTTATTCAATTCTACCGTATATAAACTTTGACTAAATATTTTACCCTTTTTAATATATTTTTTTGTTAAATCTGTACAATATTTATTATATTTTTCTGTTATTGCATTCATTGGTAATTGATATTCTTTTAAAATTTTTTTATTTAATTCATTCCAAAATTTTATCTTTGCTGACTTAAATTTTTTACCATACCATAAAATTAAATGAGGTGATGAACATGCATTTTGATCAACCAAATACGTATCATTATAAAAATTTTTAATAAGTGATGATAATTTTTTTTTAGAAATTTTATCAAATATTTTAGAATTAATTATGCTCAACGAGTATCTATCACCAAATGTTATATCGTTAGCGTGTGGTAACATTTTATAATCTCTTAATTGATTTATTGTGTTGTCGCCACCCCAAATTACTCTTAAATCACAATTTTCTGATAGTATTTTAGTTGAGTCATTTAAGTTTTCGTCTTTATACTTAACTATGCAAATATAATTTTTAAAATAATTAAATTTTTTTATTTTTAAAATTTCATTTAATATTTTACAAATTAAATCTATTTGGGGAAAATCATTTGAAGGAACTTTTACAATGTTTGAGTTGCCAGATAATATTCCAAAAATCAAAGAATAAAAAAAATTAGTTGGAACATTTGATGGAGTAACATGAAAAATTAATCCTCTACCTAATCTTTTTTCATTAAATGAAAATCTTTCTTTTAATTTATTAATGTTTTTTTTTGAACACCAAAATGATAAAGCTATTAAATCTGAGTATTTTCTCGCATCTTTATTTGATACTAATTTTTGAGAAAAAAAATTTAAAAATTCACAAACATTTTCATCAAGTGGTTTAAGTGCAGTTTTATTAATTTTTGAACTACCAGCTAAAATTTTTAAATTTAAATTACTAAGACTAAACATCGCTACAACCTCTAATGACTGAATTTTGAACTCTTCCATGTATCTTAAAACATTTTCCTTTGTGATCAAATTTACAATTTGGATTTTGAACTATTTCCCCTATATCTTCAGTTAATATATTATGACCAGGATAACTTTTTGGTAATAAAGATAATAGTTGAACAAAACCTTTTCCCTTTTTAATAATATTTAAATTTTTATCCCTGATAAAAATTTCAGAAAAATTTGAACAAACAAACAAACTGCAAACAGGGCATTCAAAAAATATTGACCCTATTTGCTCTATTAGTCCATAATAGTTAAACACTTTAGTTAAATTATATTCTTTTAAAAAATTTTTTTTAAATTTTTTATTGGAAATTTTTTTGTTTTTTAATTTTTTCCATCCCCCCCCATGTATTAATATACCGTTTCTTAAATCATATTTGTTATTTTTTTTAATTTTATCAAAAAAAGTTTGAAAAACTTCATATGTAAAACCAAAAATTAAAAAATCTTTCTCTGAATATTTTTCTATAAATTTTTCAAATTCATTTAAATCAACTTCTCCTTTCTTATTAATTATATAAGTATGATTTGTTCCAAACATTGAAAACCCTAAAATTGCTGCAGTTTTAGCATCAAAACTATTTCTACTAATATTTGGATTTGAGCTAACAATTAACATTGGCATTCTTTTATTGCCAAAATTATATTCAAAAATTTTATTCAAAACATTCCTTTGAACTATTGAGTTTTCTTTATCTAGGTAAATTTTTGATGTTTTTGATCCTGAGGTTCCTGATGAGGACAAAATTTTAAATACTTTTTTTGGCTCTATGCTTAATAAATCTAGTTCCTTAAATAAATTAGTCGTTATAAAAGGTAATTGTTCTAAGTTAAAATTTTTTTCTTTATAATCTAATCCATTAAGAATTTTTTTATAAATATTAGACTTTGAATAATGATACCTAGTCAAATCATTCATTTTTTTTTTAAAAAATGTATTTTTTTCATTTTTGTCTAATGAATATGGATTTTCTCTAATAATTTTTATGTAATTTTTTTCCAACTTTATAATTATTTATTTTTATTATATTTTAAATATTTTAATTCTATATAATTTTGATTTATATTAAATTCATTAGACAATATTTTTTTAATTAGGCCTTTATTTAAATTTTTATTTTTGTAACATATCAATAACCTATTATCTTGACTATTACATTTGATATTAAACCCTTTTTTAAGCATTAATTTTTCTATATCTTTCATATCTATTCTGTGCCCAAGAATTTTAACAAAGCCACTTTTTCTTCCAGTTATATAAAAAAAATTATCTTTATCAAAATAAGCTATATCGCCAGTAAAAAGCTTGTAATTATTTTCATTTTTTTTTTTTAAATCTTTGAAGTTAATAGCATAACCCAGAGAAACATTTTTTCCATAATATATAAGCTCTCCTTCAACAAAAGGCTTTTTTATTTCTTTCTTTTTTTTATTAACCAATTTAAATTTTCCACCTTTTAAAGGTTTTCCAATACTATTAAATTTAGATTTGTTAAATTTATTATTAAGTAATGAAATTCTTGGCGACGCTTCTGTTTGACCATACATAGAATAATATTTAACATTATTATTCTTAGAAAATTCTATATTTTTTTTTAATAAGTTGTCTTCTATTTTACCACCTGCTTGAGCAAAAAAATTTAATTTTTTTGTAAAAAAGTTTTTATAATTTAATTTAGATAATAGTTCATATGTAAAAGGAACTCCATAAAATGAGGTTGGTTTGTACTTTACATATTTTTTCCAAAAATCTTTTTTAATTATTGATTCTTGATTTAAAATAATTTTTGCACCCACATATAAGTAAGAATTTATTATTGATAATCCATAAGTATAACTAAATGGCAAAGTTGTAACTACACTGTCTGATGATTTTAAATTCAAACTTTTTATAATTTTTTCTGTATTATTAATATAATTTTCATAGGATAACCTTACTAACTTTGGGTTCCCTGTTGTTCCAGAGGTGCTCAGTAATAACGCCAATTCACTAAATATTTTATGGATAAATATTTTTTTTCTTTTGAATACTTTATAACTAAATTTTTTGTTATAATATTTATAATTTTTTAAAGTTAAAGCCTTCTTATTAGTAATAATATAATTTGGCTTATATTTTACAATTAGGTTTTTTAGATATGAATTTTTTAAGTTTTGATTCAATAAAACAATTACTGCTTTCTTTTTTAACAGTCCCAAATAATACATAATGGTCTCAACATTATTTTCAGAAAGTAAAAAAACTAATGATCTACTTTCTATATTTTGGGTTATTTCTGATGAAATTTTATCTATCTGATTATAATTATATGATTGTTTTTCATCTATTACTGCAATTTTTTTTTTAAATTTCTTTATATGATTTAAATATGACATTTTAAAAAATTAGATAATAAAAAACAATCTATAAAAAAATTTTTTATCAATTTAAACTTATCTAATGTATTTATTAATTTACTTAATTAAAAAATATTTATATATGAAAATAAAAAATTGTTAAGACTTTATTGACAATTTTTATTTATTATAATTCAATTCAACAATATTTTTGTTTAATTTAGATATTATTTTTTTAAAGTTTTGTCCTTTAAGCTTATTTAAGTATTTTTGACTTTTGACATTATTGTCTATACCAGAATATATCTCTATCTTTTTTTTATATTCTTCTTGCTTCATTCCAATTTCCTTAGCAATTATTTGCTGCCAAAAATTTTTTCCTGAATGAGAATAATCATCAATAAAAACTAAATAGAATAATGATAATAAATCTTTTTTATTTGGAAATTTTAATTTATTAACATCTGAATTTATTAATTTTATATACTCACTTTTTGTTGTCCAATGATTTGAAATCTTAAACTTTTCATTATAAAAATTTCTACTTGAGCAAATAGTTTTAAAATTTAAAGTTGCACCTTCTAAAATTACTGTTCCATGATGTGAAATTAAGACACAATTTTTTCTAAGTTTTTTTAAAATATTAAAGTTGAATATAGGTTTATCTATAAAATAAAAATTATTATTTTTTTTATATTTATTTTTAAATCTTAAATATATTTTTCTATCCCACAAACTTAGCTCTCCAAGTGATTTTTCATAAAAATTAGGGTGTGCTTTAATTAAAACTTTTTTATTTTTCTTTGCAAGTTCATTTAAAGTAAACTCTAACCAATCGAGGACATTTTCAAAATCATCTACGCCATACATTAGCTGACCATCTGTAAAAGAATGTGCATATATAACATAATCAAATTTTTTATAATTAATAAATCTTTCTTTTTTATACTTAATCTTTGCTACCCACGGAAGATGGTTTGGTTGTGAAAAAATATTTTTAAGTAAAACGTTACATTTTTTATTTTTAGACTGATTTAACTTTTTTTTATTATTTATCATTAAAGATCTTTCATATTTTTTAAAATATGAATTTTTTTTCTTTTTAAAGTCAATTTTGTATAAAGTAGAAGGAAAATTATTTGAATATAAAATAATATTTTGATTTGAAAAAAATGAATAAAGTACCCCATTTAAATATACACAATGATCAACATATACCGCGTCTACTTTATGATTTTTAATATAATTTTCCCCTGTTTTTATTAATGCACCTGCTAAAAAAATATTTTTCAGTAAATATTTATAAAAATAATATTTTGATACATATGTTATATAATGACGGTAAGTTTGGGGAATAACAAATCTCCCAATTTCCACATTATTATATTTTATATTCAATCTTTTTTTACTAAATATTTTTAAAGATAAAATTAAATAGATCATAAAGAATAAATAACTAATAGATGGAAATTTATTTTTTTTTATTATTTCAAGATTTAATTTTTTTTTTAAATGTTCTTCTGCATTGCTCTTACAGGCATGAATGATAAATTCGTACACATTATACGTATGCTTTGTTGAAATAAACATTAAGATTTTATTCTCTTACTTTAACTCCATTATTTTTTAAAAAAATTTTTGCAAGTTTTGGTGTTTGATTTTTAAAATGATAAATACTTGCTGCTGCGATTGCAGTAACTTTTGTTGAATTTATCAAATTTAACATATCTGAATAATCCTTTGCACCTCCAGAAGCAATTATTGGAGTTTTTAATATGCTATAAGCTTTTTTTATCACATCTACATCATATCCTTCCATCGTTCCATCTCTATCTATAGATGTTAAAAGAACTTCACCAATATTTAATTCATTAATTTCTGACAAATATTCATATAAATTTTTACCGGTATTTTTTTTACCTGAATTTGTAAAAACCAAATTTTCTCCATTAACTTTTTTATAATCAACTGATATTACTATACATTGGCTTCCGAATGTCCTTACAGCTTCCTTTATAAAATTCTTATCATAATATGCGGCCGTGTTAATAGAAACTTTATCTGCTCCATTTTTTAATAAAATATTAATATCATTAATTTTCTTTACTCCACCTCCAACTGTGAATGGCATAAAAATATTTTCCGTTATTTCATTAATTAACTTATGATTAACAGCAGAATTGTTATTGGTCGAATTAATATCAAGAAGTATCATTTCATCCACACCTCTTAATGCATAAATTTGAACTTGTTGTATTAAAGCTGAAACTGTTCTCCAACTTGCAAAAGTTTTACCTTTTACCAGTGTAAAGCCATCAAAAAGCAATGTTGGAATAACCCTTAATTTAAGCATTTATTTCTAAAAAATTTTTTAATAATGTTAGACCCTTATCAAGACTTTTTTCTGGATGAAATTGCATTCCATAAATATTATTTTTTTTTATAATTGAAGTAAAAATTGAACCATAATTTGTGGTGGCTAAAACTTCACTATCATTTTTACATTTAAAGCAGTAGCTGTGAACAAAATAAAAGTCTCTACTTGGGTTTAAATCTTTATTTAAGTGATTTTTTTTTTTAAAATTTACAGTATTCCAGCCAATATGAGGTAACTTTTCACTTTTAGATTCTAATTTTTTCACTTCTCCTTCTATTAAATTTAAACCTTTGGTGACAGTTTTATTTTGATTTCCTTCCGCATTTTCAGATCCTTCTGTAGCAAATAGTTGCATTCCCAAACAAATTCCTAAAATTGGAATTTTTTTATTTATTACATGGTCTATTATAATATCTTTAATACCTGATTTAACTATATTTGCCATTCCTGCTTCAAATGATCCAACACCAGGTAAAATTAGATGACTTGCTTTATTAAATTCATCTTTTTTATTTGATAATTTTACTTTATAGCCTAATTTTTTTACTGCATTGATTACTGAAGATACATTTCCAATTTGATAATCTATAATTAATATATTCTTTTCTGAATTGAGCATGTTTTAAATGTTATCATAATTATTTTTAATAATATCTCCATTATCATCTCTAATTAATTCACCATTTGAATCAAGTTTAAACAAGCTTTTATTTGTAAATTTATTGCATACATCATTAAATTCATCAATTGTCATATTAATATATTTTAGTACTTCTTCTAATTTCATTCCAAGATATTCTTTAGGAAATTTACCCCCCACATCTTTAGTAAGTTTTATCGCATCCTCTCTAGTCATTCTTCCTCTTCTGATTGCTAATGAACTCCAATCAGAGGCTCTATCAAAACCATATTTAAGATATTTAAAATAATAATGCACTCTCATTTGAAAATTATCTAAGTCTTCATAATCTACTATGCTTCCTTCAACCCATTTATGATACTTGGAAAATCCATTTTTTTCAGCAATAATTGCATTTTGATGCCCATCCCAAGGTATATAATAACCTAGGAACATACCTACAGTTCCTGATTTTTTTATTTCATCGTCTGTTGGATACTCATAAGATAAAAGATCTAACTCTGTCATTCCTTCTACTCCTATTAAGTCTGAGGCCCTTAATCCTAAAGTACTACCAAACTCATGATGCCAAGAAGAATCCATTCTCTTTGGTTCCATCTTGTCACTTACATCAGATTTATCTTCAGGGCCTCCATTTTCATTTTGAGGATTCTCTCCCCAACAAACTAGTTTAACTTGCATTTTAATAGCAGTTCTAATTGCTGAGGCAATAACTGCCATATGCTCAGTCCAAGATATATCTCCAACCGTCTTTAAACAAATATTGTTAAGTTTTCTTCTGACTATTGGATTTGGACTATATTCAATATAATCAACTCCAAAATTTTTTATATTTTCAATATTCTTTCTGCCAAGAGGAGTAAGCATATCAGTTGTAACTGTAACTACTAATGGTCTCATGCCATATTCAAGCATTTTAAGAACTTGGAAAGTGCTATCTTTACCTCCACTGCTAGCAACTATACAATCGTAATAATCTTTAGATTTATATTGACTTAAAAATTGAATTAATTTTTCTTCTCTTTTTTTCCAATTCACATTTTTTCTATAACTATAATAATTACATCCGGCACAAACACCTTTTTCGTCAAAAGGAGTATCTGGACGAGTATCTGGAATTGTGCATTTCTTACAGTATCTAATGAAAGTTTGTTGAGGCACGTAAGGCTATATATCTCTATTTATTTTATTTACAAGCGATTAATTTGATGTATTTTATTTGTCTAAACTTTTTAAAATGGCTAACGTTATCATAATAAGACCTATTTCTGAAAGCTGGTCTGGTGAACTTTATAAAAGAGCACTAAGCATACCTCATGGACCTCTAACTTTATCGGCTCATTTGATTGATAAAGGATTTGATCCATTAATTATAGATGAAATAGCTTTGACTCATACCATACAAAATGAAATTTCAAAAAAAGCAGAAAATACACTTGTAGATGCTATAAAAAAAGAAAGACCTATTTGTATTGGTATATCTAGCATGACTGGTGAACAAATAAGAAGAGGTAAAGCATTTTCTAAAATGATTAAAGAAATCGATGAAACAATACCAATAGTTTGGGGAGGAGCACACCCTTCATTGTTACCTGAAATGACCATTGAAGATAAATCGGTTGATTTAATTATTACTGGAGAAGGGGATATATCTTTTCCAATTTTGTGCAGTGAACTAAAAAAGAATGGTACTGGGGACTTAAATAAGGTTCCAGGTTTGGTGTTTAAAGATAAAAATAAAAATAACAAATTAATAAAAACTAAGCAACCACCATTATACAGAATGGATGATATGCCAGCATTTCCATACCATTTATTAGACATGGAGCTTTATATTAAAAATATAAAAAAAAAAGATATCAATAGATATTTTGAAATTAACTCATCAAGAGGATGTCCTTATAAATGTTCTTTTTGTTTAAACTCTAAAGAAGGAATTCCTTATACAAAAGCAAGATCTAGTAGAATAGTTCAGGAAATGATTAGACTTAAAGAGGATTATCAAATAGATGGAATTTCGTTCAATGATGAAAACTTTATTTTAAACAAAAAAAGAATAGAGGAAATTGCACAAGCAGCGATTGACTTGAACCTTAATATAAAAATGAGAGGTGGTGGTAGAGTAGAATTATTTTTAAAATTTGATGACCGTTATTTAGAATTATTTAAAAAAGCTGGTTTTTATCATTTTGCTTTAGGTGTCGAATCAGGGTCAAACAAAACATTACAATCAATAACAAAACAAATAACAACAGATCAAATATTCAATGTAATTGACTCGCTAGTTAAACATAGGTTTCAATCTACATATAATTTTATAGCTGGATTTCCAAATGAAACAATAGAAGATTATCAAGAAACACTAAGAACAATTTATCATATATTTGAAAAATGCAAATATATGGTTTATCCAATTCCTGCCCCTTCCTTTTATTGCCCACTACCTGGAACAAAAAGTTTTGATGACGCCGTTGCATTGGGCCATAAAACTCCAAAAAGTTTTGAGGAATGGTCTGATGTAGATTATAATTTAAAAGAAATGGTTTGGATAAGTAAAGAATTTCATACATTTATCGTAAAAAGTAGAGATATAATTAATGAAATTAATATGAAATATACTGGAGATAATGCGGTAATTACTAAAGCTGACTTACAGCCTTTAGCCGATATAATGAATTAAGTCTAATTTGATTTTAAAGATTTATCTTTTTTTATAATTATATTTAAATTTAATTTTTGCTAATTTAAAATCTTCAATATCGTCTATATCTTGTATTTCATTTTCTTTTAAAACAAACCCCATAGATTTTTTATTATAAATCTCCTTAAAATCTTCATACTGAATATAATTTTTAGCAGCCCCCCAATAAAATTGGCCAGCATCATAGTATACATTTTTGTAACTTTGTGTTCTGTTGAATAGTCTATTTTTATTAAATAATTTAATCGAAGAATTTTTACTTAAAATAAAGGCTTTTTGAGGTGGAGAAGGAAATTTAGTAACACCAATAAGAAATTTTTTCTTATTTTTTTTAAAAACATCAAAACTTTCTCGCAAATGGTTGGAGTTTATTAATACTGCAGTAGGAAGTATGCAGCAAACGTTGTCAAAACTTTCATTACATGATTTTAATTCTAACACTGTTTCTCTTACTGCTGAATGTACTGTTGCTGTATCAGAGGAGTTTTTTTTTGATCGTAAAAAAGGTACAAATGCACCAAATTTTTTTGCTTTAAACGCTATAAATTTATCATTAGTTGAAACAATTACTTTATTAAATAATTTACTGTTTATTGCAGTTTTAATTGACCAATAAATTAAAGGTTTTTCAAAAAATAATTTTAAATTTTTATTTTTTATTCTTTTGCTGCCTGACCTAGCTGGAATTATACATATATTGCTCATTAAATTTAACCTAATATCTCATTTAAGGTTTTTATTACTTTATATAATTCTTTTTTTTTTATAGAGGGGTACAAAGGTAAACTTATTGCTTGTTTAAAATATTTTTCATTATTTTTAAAATTACTTTTTTTAAAGTTCATTTTTTTATAAAAAGGATGATGATATACTGGTATATAATGAATATTAGTAATTATACCTTTTTTTTTTAATAATTTATAAATTTTATCCCTATCAATTTTTTTATTATTTTTTTTTACTAAAACAACATACAAGTGATAAGATGAATAACAATTATTTTCTACTATTGGTAACTTTAGAGGTAATGCAGATAAACTTTTGTCATAAATTTTTGCTATAGAATTTCTTTTTTTAACAAAATAATTTAATTTCTTTATCTGGCTAATACCTAGGGAAGCTTGAAAGTCTGTCATTCTGTAATTAAAACCTAAAAAATTTTGTTTAAATAACCATGGTTTTTTTGATTTTTCTTTTTTACTCAAATTTTTTTCAATACCGTGTGATCTTAAAGATTTTATTTTATCTGAATATAATTTTTTGTTTGTAGTAACGGCTCCTCCTTCACCCGTAGTTATAATTTTTACTGGATGAAAACTAAAAACAGTTAAATCACTATATTGACAAGAACCAACAAATTTAGATTCATATTTAGCGCCCAGCGCGTGTGAAGCGTCTTCTATTATTTTAAATTTAAATTTTTTAGATAATAAAAATATTCTTTTCATTTCGGAAGATTGACCTGCAAAAGCAACTGGGATGATGATTTTGGGTAATTTGTTTAATTTTGCAGCATTGATTAATTTTTTTTCTAGCTTATCAATATCTATATTGTAAGTTCTTAGGTTAATATCAATTAAATCAACTTTAGCACCACAATACAATGCACAGTTAGCTGAAGATACAAAAGTATTAGACGTTGTCCACAAATAATCATTTTTCTCTAATCCTAAAGCTAAACACGACAGATGAAGTGCACTTGTTGCGGAATTGACTACTGTTGCATAATTGGATTTAACTTTTTTTTTAATTAAATTTTCGAACCTTTCAATCTCAGGTCCTGTAGTTATATAATTTGATTTTAAAGTTTTTGATACACTTGCAATATCTTTTTTATCAATAAACTGTTTGCTATAAGACAAAACCATTTTTAATTAATCTTTTTCTAATTTCCTTAACATTTAAATAGCTATTATCTTTAGAGTTATATTCAAAATTATCTTTTACTACTTTTCCTTTTTCATTTAAATTATTTTTATTTTTTCTAAGCATCATTTGAGTTTTTCTTCCAAAAAACTGAATGGTTGGCAAAATGGCATAAAAATTTTTGTATTCTAAAACATTTTGAGACTCATCTTTAGTACACATTGTTTCATGTATTTTTTCACCAGGTCGAATGCCAACATATTTAATTGCATTCTTCTCATTCATTGCCATAGCCAAATCTATTATTTTTATTGAAGGTATTTTTGGAACAAATATTTCCCCACCCATCATTCTTAAAAATGATTTTTCAACAAATTCAACTCCTTCATTTAAAGTAATCCAAAACCTTGTCATTTCTTTATGTGTAATTGGAAAAGATTTTCCTTTATTTTTAATAATTTCATAAAAATAAGGAACGACAGAGCCTCTAGAGCCAACAACATTGCCATATCTTACTACGGAAAACATTGTATTTTGTTTGCCGACATAATTATTGGCAGATATAAATAATTTATCACTCACAAGTTTTGTTGCTCCATAAAGATTTACTGGGTGAGCAGCTTTATCAGTTGATAGAGCTATAATTTTTTTTACTTTGTTTTTAATTGATGAATAAATAATATTTTCAGCACCTATAATATTTGTCTGAATAAATTCAGATGGATTATATTCGGCTGCAGGAACTTGCTTTAAGGCAGCTGCATGAATTACAATATCAACATCTCTAAATGCATAATCTAATCTATTTTTATCTCTAATATCACCTAAAAAAAAACGTAATGACATATTATTTTTGTATTTTTTAAATTTTTCCTGCATAATAAACTGCTTCATCTCATCTCTAGAAAAAATTATTACTTTTTTTGGAGAATATTTATCCAGTAGTCTTTGTGTAAAATGATTTCCAAATGAACCTGTGCCACCTGTAATAAGTATAGTTTTGTTATTAAACATTTTAATTAAAGTATTCTAATTTTATTCTGCTTCCTAATGTTATTTTTTTTTTAGCTTTTTTTCCCAAAATTTTTTCAAAATATATTGGGGATATTCCATATGTCGGTCTTATAACTTTAATATTTAATTTTGTAAAAATTTCACCTTTTTTAATTTCGCTAACAGCATAAATAGATCTTTTTCCATCTAAGCTTTTTTTTGAATTTTTTGGAATTTTATATGTTTTTTTACCTAATATTTGTTCTGTACTTCTAATTTGATCTACCATTTTTTTAAATTCATTTACTTCAGATGAAAAAAAATTATCAACATTTTTTTTTGAACTTCCTAACTTTATATGTTTTTCTATCATACAACTTCCCATTGAAACTGCAATTGAAGCTGGCAAAGAACCGAGGGAATGATCTGAAAAACCAACTAATGTTTTAAAGTCTTTCGTAAAAGTATTAATCATTTTTAAATTTAAATCACTATACTCTGAAGGGTAAGCCGAAGTACACTTCAAAATAATAATCTTATAATTCTTTTCTCGTCTAATGACTTTAACAGCATTTGAAATTTCATTTTTTGAAGCTAAACCAGTTGAAATAATAATTGGTTTTTTAGTTTTTGCTACTTTTTTAATTAAAGGTATATGATTAATTTCAGGAGAAGCAATTTTATATGCTTGAGAGCCAATTCTTTCTAAAAAATCAACTGCACTTTCATCAAATGGACTAGAAAAAAATGAAAGATTTATTTTTTTAGCCTCTCTAAATATTATTTTTTGCCATTCCCATGGTAATGCTGCTTTATTATAAAGATTCCATAAATTTTTAAAACTTGACCATGGTGAATTTTTTTTTATTAAAAAATCATCTTTATTAGACTTCAAAGTTATCGTATCTGCGGTATAGGTTTGTAACTTAATTGCATCAGCTCCACATTTTTTTGCATGTCTAACTAATTTTAAAGTATGTTTTAAATTTTTATTGTGACTTGCAGATATTTCAGCAACAACAAAACATTTTTGATTTTTTCCTAGTTTTTTATTTCCTATATAAAAATTTTTCATTTTAATTTCTTATGTAAATTATACATTTGGGTATTTTTAACTTTTTATAAATTTGCTTTGCTAAAAAAGTACTATTATTTACCTCTTTCCATCCTAATCTTTTAGAATATTGTTGGGCTAGTCGATTGTTTTTTTTTACAAAACTAATCCATCCAACTATATTTTTTTCTAAATTCATCTTTCTTTGCCAATTTAAAGCATACATTAAATCATGAATACTGCTTTTGTTGGATGCAGTAAACCATCCTGATAGTAAAAAAAATTTATTGTTTATAGTTATTTTGCGATGATAAAGATAGATTAAAATTACCTTATTTTTAATAAGTTTAAAAGAATATGTATTATTTTTAAACCACCATAAATAATGATCAAGTTTATCAATTTCTACTTTTTTAAAACTTTGATTAACATTTTCAACTCTATTTCTTGAATCTAAATAAAAATTTATATCTTCAAAACCACATTTTATAATTCTATACTTATCATTTAAAAGAACGTTTTTTTTCTTTTTTATTAAATTTTTATTAAATTTTTTTCTATTTCCTAGGATTTCATATATTATTCTTTCTGCACCTTTATCATCAATCTTTAATTTTGAATTTTTGATGTATGCTAATACTGTAAAATAATTTTTTTTTATTAAAAAAATAAGTTGTGAAATTTTTTTTAAATTTTTATCTAGCAGATATTTTGATTCAAAATAAAATCTCTGCCCCATTTGTTCTAATGATTCTAAAGAAGTTTTTTGATTTTTCGATATTTGAAAAAAAATAGCTGGCAACTTTTGTGCTGTTACTTCATAAAGTGCAGTACCGGCTGCTCCAACAAATAAATGAGATTTAGAATATATTTCTGTTAAATTATAGTTGTTTTCTATTAAACTTATATTTTTTTTCTTACTTGCAAATTTATAAAGTAAATCTTTATTTTTAGAAAATGGTCCAACAATTATTTTAAAATTAAACAAAAATTTAAAGTAATTTTCAAAATGTTTAATTATTTTATAAACATATATTAAGTTACCAGAACCTCCAAAATTAAATACCACAGTAAATTTTTTATATTTATTTTTTTTTACAATTTTTGAAATGATTGAGTATCTGGGTCCTAATAAATAAGTACATTTTTTTTTTTGATGATTCAATGTGAAACTATTTTGATGATGATAATATTTTGATTTAGGATTAATAATAAAATCTGAAAAGTGTTTTCTATTTTCAAAATCATCTATAGAGATAATTTTTGATTTAAGTTTATTGGAAACTTTTTTTTCCCATTTAGAATTTAACCTATAATCATCAACAATGATAAATGTTTTTTTATTTTTAATTTTAGAAATTATTTTTTTAATAAAAATTTTAGCATCTAAATTTTGATTAGAGAAAAAAAACCTTTTTGGATACATTTCCTCATATTCAAAAATAAACTTTTTAAAAAAAGTTGATTTTTTATCTATAAAAATTTTAGTGTTGTGACCTTTTTTTTTTAATATATTACAGAGTCTAATAACTCTCATTAAATGACCTATGCCAACACTGGAACCATAATTGCATCTAAAGTAAAAATTCATAAATTTTTTTAAACTATTATAGAAATAGTTTTAAAGTTTAAAAAGTTATTTTTAAATAAATTATATAATTAAAAATTGTGATCTGCTGATATATGCCCATATCTACTTATATGGACATGTTTACAAAGAATATTTTTAATATTGGACTCTAAAGTAAACCAATAAATTTTTTCTGTTTTTGATTTTTTCAATACTTTATTAGTTATTTTATTTAAATTTATATTAAGAGCTTGGGGTGTGTTAATTTTTATTTTTTTATTCAATATAATTTTCTTTTGATCATAAAGTTTAAGTTTAATTGAGCCTTTTGAATAATTTTTTACATTTTTGTCTAGGCTGCTAATAGCAAGAATTGTGTTTATTTTTTTTGAATTAAATGCTGGACCCCAATAAAAACCTTTACTTTTAGAATTTTTTCCATGATTTACAATCATTGACTCACTTATATTGCTTCCTATTGAGTTTTTTTTGTAATTGAAACCAAAAGTTAGTCTAGATGGTATTAAATTATTTTTTGATGAAATATTTAAACAATATATATTTTTTGATAAATTATTTTTTTTGGTAATAAATTTATTTACATCAATTATTTTTGGATCTTTAAAATTTTTAGCAATTTTTATAATGCTGTTATGAATAATTGATCTTTTTCCTTTTTCGTCAAATTTTTCTAAACTAAAATTTAAATCTGATTTACTAAATATTGGATAAATCACTATTTCTAAATTCACATTTTCAATCAAATTAAAAGGCAAATAGCATGCATATTCATCTAAATTTATTTTTTTTAAATTAATATAATCTTTTGTATTAGAACAGTCATAATAACTATGAGTTGTTGTAATTTTTTTTTTATCAGATGAAAGTGTGCCAACTAAAATCCTATTAAAAATATTCTTAGTTGGTAAATCCACTTTACAATAACCTCTATTTCCATCTAAAAAAAACTTTAGTTTTTTAAAGTTATTAAGTGGAAAATAAATTACCTCATATGGTTTGAGATTTTTATAAAATATTGATTTATTTAATTTTTTACCTTTATAATTAAAAAAATTA